>Ga0187876_1000029_pt1 | contig 128789 bp, 99 predicted proteins | sample June2016WEW_17_4_FD_133000 | JGI IMG/M metagenome (GOLD analysis project Ga0187876, IMG submission 133000) | Peatland microbial communities from SPRUCE experiment site at the Marcell Experimental Forest, Minnesota, USA - June2016WEW_17_40 | ecosystem: Environmental > Terrestrial > Soil >... | reverse complement strand
GCCATCTACCAGTGGTTGGCAACCTGGAACAACCAACCCAAACCCTTCGTCTGGCGAGCCACCGCCGACGTCATCCTCGACAAGGTGCGCCGTTGTAAAGAATTAACTGGGACACCACACTAGTTCGAGGAAATCTGGGTTATAACTTTTGTGTCGCACACCCCTAGCCCAACGGATGTTTCCAAATGGAAGTACCCTCAGAAGCGGGGACAGTTTCTAGAAACCCGGTCGCGGGGCTCCGGGGCCGGACCAATATGATTATCAACCGGGTGAAACCCCAAAGCGCGCCCATTCGTCTGACTCAAGGTGGGTCATTGAATGGGGCGATGGGCGCAGAGGCGGAATTCTCCTATGTGCTTGTTCACTATAACATTTCCTCCCTTTAAGCAGGCCTGATGCTCAGGGAGGCCTAGACTTTGCGGCCCTGGGCCATCAAGATCGAGTCCCTGTTGAGGAGACAGAATGAAATTTGGAATCTCTGGAGCACAAGCAACCTTGGTGGGCTTGCTGTTCCTATCCGTGCTTTCCCCAGGATTACTCCTGGCGCAGAATCCCTCTGGCGCCGTTAGCGGCCAGATTTCGGACCCCTCGGGCCTCGCCGTCCCGGCCGCCAAGGTTGCCGCGGTATCCTCCACGGGACAAGTTAAGGCGGGCGTCGTTCACTCGGATGGAACCTACGAAATCGATGGCCTGGCTCCCGGAGCTTATACGGTCAAAGCCAATGCCGAGGGCTTCTCGCCTTTTGTGCAACAGAACGTGCAGGTGGCCGCAGGCAAGACGGGCAAAGTCAACATCGCTCTCCAAATCGCCGAGGAGATCCAAAAGGTGCAGGTCACAAGTGAATCAACCAAGGTGGGCGTTAACCCCGAGGAAAACGCGAATTCTCTAGTGATCAAGGGCGAGGATCTGAACGCACTCTCTGACGATCCGGATGAGTTGCAATCTGAGCTGGAAGCTTTGGCGGGGCCCTCCGCGGGACCCAATGGCGGCCAGATTTACGTGGATGGATTCACGGCGGGCCAACTTCCACCCAAAGCGGACATCCTGGAAATCCGTATCAATCAGAACCCCTTCTCCGCCGAGTATGACAAGCTGGGGTATGGACGCATCGAAATTACGACGCGCCCGGGCGCCAGCCAGTTCCACGGCCAGATTATGGGGGATATCAATGACGCGATTTTCAACACGCGAAACCCCTTCGCCGTGCAGGAACCGGGATATCACTCGACCTTCTTCAATGGAAGCGTGGGCGGTCCACTCAGCAAAAAGGCCTCGTTTTTCTTCACCATCTTTCGCCGCGACATCGGCGACGACTCGGTTGTGTCCGCGTTCGTTCTCGACCCCACCACGCTCGCCCCGATTTCTTTCAGCCAAGCTATCGCCACTCCCCAGACCCGCACAAACTTGAGTCCGCGGATTGACTTTCAGTTAAGTCCCACCAATGTCCTCTCGGTTCGCTATCAGTTTTTCGACAACAATTTCAAGGATAGCGGAATCGGACAGTTCAGCCTCGCTTCACAAGGCCTCAATACCCACAGTGACGAACATACTTTGCAGTTGAGCGACACGGAGGTGTTCAGCGCCAAGACACTGAACCAATTTCGATTCCAATACCTGCATGATGACTCCAGCGCCGTGCCTCAAACCATTGCCCCCACCATTTCGGTGCCGGGAGCATTCACCGGCGGCGGCAACTCTTCCGGAACCTCGACCGATATCCAAAACCACTACGAGGTGCAAAACCTGACCTCCTTCTTCTTCGGTAAACACACCTTGGTGGTTGGGGGGCGTTTGCGGGACATCCATGATTCCAGCACCTCTAATCAAAACTTCAACGGGACTTTCACGTTCCCGAATCTGACCGCCTACGCCAGCGCCGAGGCGTGTGTGGCGAGTGGCGGAACGAGCTGCAGTGGGGCCAACCAGTTTCTCCTCGTTGCTGGAACCCCCCTCACCGCCATCAACATGCTGGATGTGGGTCTCTTTGCCCAGGATGACTGGAAACTTCATCCCAACATGACGCTCAGCCTGGGCTTGCGATGGGAGTCGCAAACAGGCATATCCGATCATTCCGACTTTGCACCTCGGTTGGGCTTTGCTTGGGGTCTGGGTCGGCACAAGAAATCGGCGGCGAAAACGGTTCTTCGCGCGGGATTCGGCATTTTTTACGACCGGTTTCCAGAAATGCTCCAGCTCGAATCTGAACGCTTGAATGGCACGACCCAGCAACAGTATCTTGTTCCCTCGCCAGACTTTTACCCGATGATCCCCAGCATCAGTACCCTAAGCAGCCTATCCAGCGGAACCCCCACGCGGTATGAAATTGATCCCCACTTGCAAGCTCCATCCATTATGCAGTCCGCAATGAGTATCGAGCAGCAGGTATCAAAGAGCGCCACGGTTTCATTGACCTATCTGAATTCCCACGGCCTTCACCAACTGATCACCAACGATATCAACGCACCTCTGCCTGGGACCTTTCCGTTGGGGGAACCTGAGCTTGGAACGCGGCCGGAGGGGAACGCCGCAGGAAACATTTACGATTACCAGTCTGGCGGCCTCTTTAACCAAAACCAATTGATTGCAAATTTCAACCTGCGCCTGAATACCAAGCTCTCGCTTGGGGGTTTTTACACGCTGAGTTACGCGGACGCCGACACCAGTGGAAACGCTCCCGCCTTGATTATGAACCCGTATGACATCGAGCAGAACTATGGGCGGGCCGCATTTGACGTTCGGAACCGTGTGGTTCTGATCGGAAACTGGAACCTGCCGCATCGATTCAGCCTCAGTCCATTCCTGGTGGCATCCTCGGGAACGCCTTTCAGCATAACTGTGCCCCAGGACTTGTTCGGAACAGGAGTCATAGGCAATTCCCGGCCGGCAATCGCCGTCGAAGGCGCTACGGGTTCCAACATTGTGGCGACGCCGCTCGGAACCTTCGATACCCTCCCCGCAAGCGCTCAATCTATCATCCCCCCCTATGAGTACCAGAATCCCGGGCAATTTACTTTTAATCTTCGCCTGAGCAAGACCATCAGCTTCGGGAAAGAAACCCAGAGACGAACATCAACGGGGGGTGGCTTTGGCGGAGGTGGCGGAGGCCGTGGAGGTGGGGGGGGCCGCGGCGGGGGTATAGGGGGCGGCCTCGGCCCTGGCGGGCTGAGCGGGGGTGGCGGCGGGCCCGGCGGTTTCTTCGGCGGCGGGGCCAACACCAACCGGCGCTTCAATCTCACCTTGAGCGTCAACGCGCGGAATGTCTTTAACGACGTGAATCTCGGATCGCGGGAGGGGACAATTGGCTCGCCCCTGTTTGGTCAATCGAACTCGATAGGGGGGCTCTTCGGAGGCCCCGGTGGCGGTGGAGCCCAAGCCTCGAATCGTCGGATTGATTTTCAGGCGACCTTCGCGTTCTAACGCGGCGGCGGTGGCGGTTTAGCGTGCCCTACACTTTCACGCATAACCGCCACTGCAACGCCAATCCCACGGAGCGCTCTCCCGCCACCTGCGGATTCTTGCCAACTTGCATTCCCAAGTCAGCACACTTCGCGGCCCACATCGGCTGTTGTCGTGCCGCCTCTCTTGTGATACAAAAGACAGCTTCTGCAAGGCCTATGACCGCCTCGCAAAACGTCTCATAGACCGCTCCCATTCTGATTGGCCAAGGGTATGCTCATACTTCATCACAAGGGTACACTTTCGTGAACCGACGAAGATTTGTGCATTCGTTAGGATCCTCAACTCTCTTTTCCGCTCTGGCTTTCCGTAATCGAGATGTGGTCACGGCACTTAAAGCCGCTGGACTGCCCGTGCCTTTCTGCGAAGACCCGACCGCTACTAAAACGGCCGGCCCCGGAGCAAACCCCGTGTGGCCGAGGCCCGTTATTGTACCCATTCCCACGGTGACCGCGGGGGTTTCCCCTCACGTTACGGACCTGGCGGGCGTGTGGAAGTTCAGCCTTCTCCCTCCCCCGGAATTCTGGTCCAACAGTGTGGATCCCTCGGGGTGGGCCGATGTAGCCGTCCCCGGCGAACTCACCGCTCAGGGACAGCCGATTGCGAGGGACAGCGAATACCCATACAAGCGGTCTGCTCATATTCCCGCGGGCGCGAAAGGCAGGAAAGTTTTCCTGAGATTTGACGGCGTTTTCAGCTACGCGCGGGTGTGGGTGAACGGCCAGTTTGTTCGCGAGCACCACGGCGGATTTACTTCTTGGGATTGCGACATCACCCCCTATGTAACGCCTGGAGAATCCGCGTGGCTCACCGTCGGCGTTACCGATCGTGCCGATGAGATATCCTATGCCAGCAACTACGCCAAGCATTACATCGGCGGAATCTTGCGAGGCGTGAAACTGTTTGTGGTGCCCGCGGATTACGTCTCGCGTTTCCATGTTGAGGCTGACCTCGATTCGAATTACCAAGATGCGACGCTCAAAGTTACGGCGAACGCAGTGTTTAATGAAGGGCAATCGGCCTCACTGCAACTACGATTGCGGGATCCCCAGGGGAAGGTTGTCGCCCTCGAGACGAGTTCGATCGACCTATCAAGAGGGCAACCGGAGGGAGTCGTCAACATTCCCGTCCCCTCGCCAGTGAGGTGGGACTGCGAGCGCCCCAACCGCTATACGCTGGATACAACGCTCGTGGTTTCCGGGCAGGAAACTCAGAAACTGTCGAAGCGGATCGGCTTTCGCAAGGTCGAATGGCACAACAACAGACTTTATGTCAATGGGGATCAAGTCAAGTTGCGCGGCGTTTGCCGGCACGACACGCACCCGCTGTGGGGACGGTCGGTGACACCGGAAATCGACGAGCAGGACGCCCTTCTCCTTCGCGACGCCAATGTCAACTTCGTCCGCACTTCGCACTACCCTCCCACGGAGACTTTTCTGGATGCTTGTGACCGCATCGGAATCTATGTGGAAGAGGAAACGGCGGTGTGCTTTGTCCACCAAGCATGGTCGATTGCCTCCCCCACCGAATCCAACCCCGATTTCACCGCCCGCTTCCTCACCCAATTTGCCGAAATGATCGAGCGCGACCGGAGCCATCCTTCGGTCATCCTGTGGTCGTTAGGCAATGAAAGTAATTGGGGATCAAATTTTGCCAAAGAACGCCAATATGCGAAGGCCGAGGACACCTCGCGTCCAGCCATTTTCTGCTACCCGGAAAGCGTTCCCGCGGGCGTCGATGCCTACGATGTTTACAGCAAACACTACCCCGACTTTGACGGAGACCTCACGAGCAAAGAGTTTCCGAAACTCAATGACGAGTGCACTCACATCCCGTGTTATGACGCTGACACCTTGATGCGAGATCCCGGTGTGCGGAACTACTGGGGACACTTTATCAAGCGCTTTTGGGAGAACGCCTACTTGTCAGAGGGGTGCCTGGGTGGGGCGATTTGGGCGGGCTTTGACGAAGTGTTTATGCTGCCTGATTCGCCGGTCGGCTACGGGCAATGGGGAATCGTGGATGGATGGCGGCGGCCCAAACCCGAGTTTTGGCTCGCCAAGAAAGCCTACTCTCCTGTCCGAATTACGGCGAGCGAACTCTCCAACCCGGGCTTCGGCCAACCTCTATTGATTCCGGTGAAGAATTGGTTCAATCACTCCAACCTCAGTGAGCTCAGGGTGCTATGCCGGGTCGGTCGGCAAGAATTGTTTCCGCCCAGCATCAATGCCGCGCCAGGGGCCGAGGGAACCCTTCGCATTCCCGCGCGTGACTGGCGTGATGGCGAGGTTCTGGAGTTGCAGTTCCGTGGCGCGGACGACGTCCTGATCGATGAATTCCACATCCGCATCGGCAAGCGGGTGGTAACTTTTCCCGGCCCCCAAGGCCCGGCGCCGAACGTCACCGAAGACACCCAATCCCTCACCGTGCAGGGTTCAGATTTTCATATCGTCCTCAGTAAAGCCACGGGCCTTGTTACCGAGGGAGTATTTCGCGGCACAAAAATCATCGAAGGAGGGCCCTTCCTGGACCTCGGACCCGCGGCGCTGTCTCCCTGGTGGCTGATTGATATGCGCCACTCCTCGACGGCGGACGAAGTGGTGATCAACCTGGTGGGGGCTCACGTAGCCCGCCATGGTTCAGGCCCCGGGATGAGCATGGAGTTTGAGATCCGGATCGATGGCCAGGGATTGATCACGACCGCGTACACGCTTCACGACCCGGTGAAAGCGGCCAATGAAGTTGGAATCAGCTACGTGCTTTCCAGTTCCATCGAGCAGTTGTGGTGGGACCGGAAAGCTCTCTGGTCCGCATACCCCAACGACCACATCGGCAGGCCAATGGGAATCGCCCGGCGGCAATCGAGTTTCGCGGCGCAAACCTACCGCCAACCGCCCGTGGGCCCGTGGTCCGAGGACACCAAGGATTTCTTCCTTTTCGGGCCGGACGATCCCGGAGGGCGTGGCACGCATGACTTTCGCAGCCTCAAGGAAAATATTTGGTGCGCGTCGTGTGGCCTGGCGAATGCGCCGCAACAAATCAGAGCGGAATCCGACGGCACTGCCGCCGCCCGCGTGGAAGTCTGCGCGGATGGCAGAGTCCAGTTCAACATCTTTAACCTTTGGGCTTATACCGATCTGGATTATGGCGAGAGCATGCCTGCCATAACTTTGGAAGGCGGGTATCGTAACGTCGTCCGGCTGCGGTTGGTGGGCGCCACAAAAAAGCAGTAAGCAGCAAGCAGTAAGCAGTAGGCAGGAAGCGGGCGGCGGGCAGCTCTTCTCAGCGGCAGACCTTAGGTGCATTGCAAGAAAACATCCCTGATGGTATTCGCTGCGAAGCTTTGGAGTGCGGCAGCTTGCTGCCGCTTTGTCGCTAGCCAGCTTGCTGGCGGGTAATTGTGCTCCCGGTCGAATTCCCGCGAGCAAGCTCGCTGGGAAGAAAGCGGCAGCAAGCTGCCGCACTCTAAAGCTTCGCACGCCCATGCAAACCGTTGTGACATCCCATGTATGCCCGAACGCAGTGGGTTGCGCTCATACCAACTCCCATTCGCGAATCGTGAAACGCGGGCGAAGAAGCGCGCGCGAACAATAGGCGAAACCGCACAAAAAAACGTGGGCGACATTCTGACGCTCGCGCTCGATGTTCTGTTGACTTCCCCCTACATGTCGTCGAATATAGGTAATATGAATTTCGATTTGGGGACCCACGGTAGCCTGATGGGAAGTGGCGGACCGTGCCAATTAGTAATCCGGAAAGATAAGAGCCTTTCCGACATCTTACAGTTTTCTATCGCCGGTCTAGAAATCGGCCAACAAGTGGTCATCCTGGCAGGGCCCACCTGCCTGAAGGACATTGCGCACGGTCTCGGTGAGACTGGGCTCAAGACCGATGCCCTCCTGCACAGTGGACGACTAGTTCTCCTGACAGCGCCTAACTGTTTGGCCGAATTGCTCCGTTCCAGCGAACCTTTGCAGCGCAGCCCGCTCCATCGGACCGCGACTGTGATGCGCTGGGTCACGGACTGGTCGTGGGCATATGGGAATGGCATCGACGCGGCAACTATCCGCGATTATCAACGCCGTCTTCATGAATTCATTCGGCCGTTCAATGCCATGTCCATGTGCACCGTCCTCTGCGAGAAAGTGCAGAGGGGCGACCTGCTCGCAATGCTCGGAGACCACCGACGAGTAGCGAGAACCGTCGAAGCAACACGACGCGCTATGGCAGCTCACGCCTAGCATGTCGGGAACACGCTTCGGGCGATGTCCACGGGGCCGGTTAGCCGACACCCGCAGTAGAGTTGTATTTTCGCGACCCTGCTCCACTTCTTTCATCCGCGCACAAGATACCTTCAAACCCGGCTTTTCAACTTAACGGTCGATTTTCCAGTACCCCCGTACTATTGGCAAAGCATTGGACGCCACTTAGAGTGACAGCTCGGGGCCTATACGGGGTCAAGCATCTCCGAGATGGTGATTTCGGACGGAAAATAGATGGGGCTTGGATTTGCCGGAAAGTCCCTGGCAGAGAGCATTCTGATCACGCCAAAGCATTAAAACTTCGTCGAGTGTGCGACCAGACAACTAAAAGGAGGATGGTGAAATGCTAAGTGGATTCGGAATTTTTGAGGGTGCTGTCGGGGCCGTGATGTGCATGTGGTTTATTCATGTCGGTTTCATGGTCAAGAGTCTCCTTAAAGAACAGAAGGAAACCAACGGTGTCCTTCGTCAAATAGGCCCTGCAAATTGAAGCCTGGGATTGCTTTTAGACCTGCTTGGCCTGAATGCGCGCAACGTTAAACGTCAGAGGGTAGGTATCTGAATATCCGCCCGACCCCCTCTCCTTGTTAACGACCGCCATGCCGTAGCGTGTGTACCTGACATTCGATTACCGGAGAGACCAAAATGGAAATTCAGGATTACTACGAGTTCCTCCAGATCAGCCCCAATGCCCAGCCCGCCACAATCCACCGCGTTTATCGATTTCTGGCGGGTCGGCTTCACCCGGACATCCCGGAGACCGGCGATGCGCAAACGTTCAGGCAGTTGAAGCAAGCCTATGACGTATTGTCCGATCCGGAGCGCCGCGCCCAATACGATGCGACTTACAAAAAGGAGGCGCCCCCTCCGGTCCCCCTATCCAATTCAATTGATTTCATGGATAGCATCGGCGGCGAGTTGAACCGGCGGTTGGCGGTGCTAGCCCTGCTCTATGTCAAGCGCCGCATGAACCCCTACACCCCGGAAGTCTCACTTAACGAGGTGGAAATGCGCATGGGGTTTCCCCGTGATTATTTGCACTTCACGACGTGGTATCTTCGGAACAAAGGATACATCACCCAGGCGGACAACTCCGATTTCACACTCACAGCGCCGGGCGTGGACTTCGTGGAATCGAACCGCGCGAATGTCCCGGTGCTGAATAAACTGTTGACCCCTGGCGTGGGAAACTCCACCACAGACGATGTGGCGGCAACCAGGACCTTCATCCCTCCCCCCACACCGCTCATCGGGGCTGCGGGCAACGCCGCATCCGAGGGGATCGGCGCATAAGCTGGGGATAACCGTGATGGAGCGCGGCAAATTGCCGCCGCTTCCCTTCCCGCGAGGTTGCTTGCGGGAGCTTTAAGGGCGCGCACAATTCGTTATGAGGTCAAGACGTAGAGGCGGCTTTACGCCGCCCTGGGGTCCATCCGCCGGCGGAAAAAATCGCCCCAGAACATCGTTGGCGTGGTTGCCAGGGGCCCACGGAGGATAGAGAAAACTGGTCTTGACTCCGCAGGTGCCCGTGCTAATATTGGGGCATTCGATACGATAGAAGAAGGCTAGGAGTTTCCCCAACCGTTGTTGGCCAACCAGGCCGAAGAGATTCGCAGGTTATCAGGCCCATCGAGGCAGCGGACACAGGCAATCCCTAGCCGGGGGCGAATTACTTTTATCCGGAACCGAGTCGGGGGGAGTAAACCACTCCGACTGCCGGAGAGGCCAAAATGGAAATATCAGATTACTACGAATTTCTCCAAATCAGCCCCAATGCCCAGCCGGGCACAATCCACCGCGTCTATACATTTCTAGCGAGCCGCCTTCACCCGGACAACCCGGATACCGGCGATGCTGAAAAGTTCATCCTGTTGCGGCAGGCCTATGACGTATTGTCCGACCCGGAGCGCCGCGCCCAATACGATGCAACCTACAAAAAGGATGCCCCCCAGCCGCCCCCTCTATCCAATTCGATTGATTTTATGGATAGCATCGACGGTGAGTTGAACCGGCGGTTGGCCGTGCTGGCCCTGCTCTACATAAAGCGCCGCATAAACCCCTACACCCCGGAAGTCTCACTGGGCGAGGTTGAATCGCGCATGGGGTTTCCGCGTGATTATCTGCAATTCACGATGTGGTATCTGCGGAACAAGAATTACATCAGCGTGGCGGACAACTCAGATTTCACCCTCACGGCGGTGGGCGTGGACTTCGTGGAATCAAACCGCGAGCATGTCCCGATTCTGAATAAATTGCTGACCACGGGGGGACGTCCTGCAGGTGCCGCGACGGCGCCCAAGGCCCTTCCTCGTTCAACTCGCGATGAGCCTGGGGGCTAGCGCGCATCCAAGGGGATCGGCGCAAGCAGCCTGGGACCGCAGGCATCCTGCCCGCTGGCGCCGGAGCGTCTCGCTCCGCCAACCGGAAATTCCCTCTCTGCTCCTAAAAAGAAACCTCGATCGAAATCGAAACGGGCAGGATGCATGTTTCACCTATTGGAGCATGGCCATCCTAGCCATGCGCTCCTTCGCGGGCCAAACGCCCTGGCAAAAGCGGGCCAAACGCCCTGGCAGAGGCGGGCAGGATGCCCGCGCTCCCAGAAAAAAACAAGGGCCGACCCTTGCGAGCCGGCCCTAACGAGAGCGCTGCTGGGGAGGACGTCAGTAGTACGCTCCCGTATAGTCGGTCGGGTTCGCAGGGATATCCGCGAAGTTGTTGTTCCCGAAACCCGCCTGTCCCTTAAAATTATCGATGGTGCACGGACCCCAATCCGTGGTTTGACCCAAAGACTGGACAAACACATAAAAAGTTCCGCCAAAGGTCAGCAAATTGTAATTCCCCGAGGGGTCTGTAAGCGTGTCGGTAACAACGTTTCCGGTGGCGGCATCAATGGCCACGACGTGGGCCCCGTAAAGAAGAGTGCTGAGGCCGGTGCCACTCTGCACCAGCGAGATCTGCCCCCCAATCCCGGCGTTAGGGGTGGTTGTGCCCGGGTACAAATGTGAAACTCCAATCAGGTCATCGGTCCACAATACCTGATGCACCCCTACCGCGCTCGTATCCCCGTAAGGAAACATAACCGCGTTGGCAATCCCGCTATGGTCCAAGCCCATCAAGTGTCCGATTTCGTGCGTGGCGACGGATTGCAGGTCGAACTGGTTGGTCCCTGGCGAGGTCGTCGCAAAGGTGACGGCGGGGTTGAACACGATATCGGCATCAACGATGCAGACATCGATCGGACAGGCTGGCGGCGCGTTTGAGCCACACTGCGATGGGGTCTCGCCGTTCGTCACGGTCGCAATTTGGGTAATGGCAATGATCCCCGTGGGGAAATCGCTGGATTCGGGGTCTGAAAAGCTGATCACGTTTTGGCAGTCAATCGTTGGGGAAGCAGGGAAGGAGGTACTTCCACCTCCAAACGTAAATGCCACCTTGGTAACGGACGAGCTGTTGTATTTGGCATTGTGCCACGTGGCGAATGAGTTGGCGATGACGGTGGAAGCCGTCACGCCCCCGTTCTCCACTACATTCGCTGGGGTGCTGGTAGTGAGGAAGTTCAGGTTCCAGGTGATATTGGGACTCGAACCGGGCCACATGGCATTCGCGTAAACTCCGCTACTGATCTGGTGGATTTCAAACTCCGTGGCGAGCATCCCCGCCGCGGAAAGCACTCCGAGGATAGCCACGCCGCCCAGCAATAATCTCGTACGGTTCAATTTTATCCGCCTCACTCTCACAGTCCTCACCTCACGTTTAGGATTACATGGCGGCCGCGCAGGCTGCCCACTGATTCCTCGCTGACTGCGGAAATCGTGGCGTGAACGCCCCGGACACTCACATCGCCCCAATGAATTGTCCAGTTTCCACCACTGAGGATTGCCTCGCCTTCCACATCCGTCCCCACCGGGATTGCCACGTTCTTATTGGGGAACAGTTGCGCCGTGGTCTTCCCGTAAATATGCAGGCGGCCCACGCCATTAGATTCCGTGGATGCGATGGACACGGGAATACTGAGCCCATGGGGAATTTGAATGCGGGTGTTCACCAGCGTGGCAACATACTTGTTGAATCCCAGCAGAGGGACCGTTCCCCCCGGGTTTCCCCCACCGCTCACGGCGCGCTGAATTTGCGTTTGGCTCTGCGGCAGGACCACCCGTTCATCGTGCGAAATGGCATCTTGGTAGACAGGGTAGGCGCCCTGCGCCATCCCCACCACGTCGTAGTTGGAGCCGCCGGCAGGTTCAAGAAAGAGGATGTACTCGCGTTGCGGCCGGAATGAGATGTCCCCCGGTACGGATACGGTCATGTTGCCGACTCTGCCCCCCAGTTGTCGAACCTGCACGGTCGACGGGGCATTCCCCTTGAGGGTCTGCGATACCTCGAAGGTGGTAATGGTCACGATTTGGGTGCGGGTAGCGTTCCACTCGCTCGCTTGGTTCACCACACGCGCTCGGACAATGTCGCTGGACGCCTGGGTAAGCTGATCCATCGACATGGAGACCATGGTGGTGGCCCGCGCGGCCGAAATTGCATCCATGGCCAAAACTGTCGCCAGAACCAAAACCCTCATCTTCATTGCTCACGCCCTCTAACCGGCTGTACGTAGCGGCGGCTTTACGCCGCCATATGGCGGGGTAAACCCGGGCCACGTCACCAGCCTGCTAATTAACAATTTGAATTCCCCCAAAGTATTCTTGCGTTTCCTTTGTCGAACCACTGCCGACCGTCACCACAATTGCTCTAATTCCGAGCGCCTGCGTACTCGACACCTTGATGTTGAAATAGATTGCCGTTGAGCCACAATCTGCAGCTTGGCCGGAGGCCGTACAATAATTAGGAAAGGGTGTCACGCCGCTGACCGTCACATCCGCTGTGCTCCCATGGGTCACGTTTACGGTTAGGCCTGATGCCAGGGTGTCACCTGCGGAATCAGTCAAGCTCCGCCCCACAAGCCAAATAGTGCAGGTTGCGTTCGGGCAGGAAGAGGTCTTCGCCCCGGACTGTGAGACTTGGACTCCTCCCTCCCCCGCCGAGCATGAGGTGGATCCTCCCGAGACGACGCAAGTGCCCACATCGGCCAAACCCAAGGTCGTGGTCATCGTGGAAAGAGTAAAGTTGATTCCGGTGGCATCGCCGCCGGAAACCGTAACCTCGGTTGGGGTGGTCGTGGAAGGATCGATCGTAACCGTAATCGAGGCAGACTGAGATTCGTCTGCCTGGCTGGTGGCGGTGATGGTCACGGGGTTGTTGCCGCCCGGGATAACCGAAGGCGCAGTATAAGTCGCACTTGTGGAAGTGCCCGGAATCGTGCCCAGCAGGGAGTTGCCATTGGGGATGGTGCCGGCAAGATCGCCGGTCACGGTCCAACTGACGGCGGTGTTCGTAGTGCCGGTCACCGAGGCTTTAATGGACAACTGTTGGCCCACCGTTACGGCCGCGGGGTTGGAAGGGCTGGTGATTGAAATCTTTACGGTAGATGCCGGATTGACCGTAAAGTCCACCGACTTTGAAGCTCCCCCACCCGGCGCTGGATTCGTCACCACGACCGGGTAACTTCCTGCCGTGGCCTGATCGCTCGCGCTCAAGGAAATGGTTAACTTCGTCGCACTGACGAACGCCGCAGTGTGCCCCAAGTTGTTGAAGGTCACTGTCGAGGTGCTCAGGAAATTCGTCCCATTGATGGCCAGGGTTTGCTCCGCCGCCCCCGCCGTGGCGGAAGTCGGAGATAAGCTGCTGATAGTGGGGGCGAGATTATTCACCGTAAAGTTCACGGCGGTCGAGTTTCCCCCGCCCGGCGCTGGATTCGTCACCACGACCGGGTATGTCCCTGCCGCAGCCTGATCGCTTGTGGTCAGGGAAATTGTTAACTCCGACGCGCTGACGAACGTCGCGGTGTGTCCCACACCGTTGTAGGTCACTGTCGACGTGCTCAGGAAGTTCGTTCCAGTAATGGTCAGGGTCCCAGCCGCAGCCCCCGCCGTGGCGGAGGTCGGAGAAATGCCGCTGACGGTCGGAGCAGGATTGTCGTTGGGAGGGGGTAACGTTGTTCCTCCGCCTCCACCGCCACCGCAGCCCGCCATTGCCATCAGCAGGCCCAAGGTGATTCCCAAAACACACTCTTTACGATGTTGGCCTCTTATCATCAATCCGGCTCCCATCACGCTTGTGTAATGCTTCGATTTGAAGGCGGATTAAGGTCCGACACTGCCCAGTACCCTTCCGCTGACTATCTCGAAACGAATTAATACCTCCGAAATAAGTAACCGTCAACAGTACTTTGGTCCTAGAACTTATGGACAATCTCAGTTTTGAGGAGGTCCGAAGGTCGTGGGCGGATTTGTGGAACCGAAGGATCCTTGCGAAGAGCCTGGGGAGAAACCGGAACCCTGCTGCATGGATTGGGACCCCGTGCCCACCTGACCCGGGGAGGAACCGGGCAGGCCAATTTGCATTCCGAAGTTTCCCATGTCGATCCCGATAAACTCCCACTCATCGTAATGATGGTGCTTATTCCAAATACGGATGGACTCATGATTGCTCGTGGCAGCAACCCCCGCGATGTAAGCACCCTGAACCCCATTCGAGTTCCCGAAGAAGGACGAAGTGGGGCCAATTTGGCTGGATTGTCCCGCTTGTGAACTCGCTCCCATGCCGGACGAGGGGCCTAGTAACCCAGTGGAACCGGTCGAGCCCCCTATTAACCCCGCGGCATTGGAGCAGCCTGCGGACGAGGTCCCAAGTGACGACATCCCCATGGATGAGCTGCCCATAGGCGAAGATCCCATGGAAGAGGACCCAAAGGAGGTGCCCCCTCCGAACGTCGAACTCGTGGAGCTGGTCTGACCTATCCCCGCAGGGTTCCCGCAGTTACCGGCAAGAGGCTGGTTTTTGGAATCGATCAGCACGCCGGCGGCGTTCACATGAATGAACCGCCACTTCCCCTTGCGGTCCATGGGATCGAGATATTCCTGGCGCAGAAACCGTATCCCATTGGTTTGCAGCAGCTCCTTGGTGCTCACAGGGTAGCGGTTAAACTGCTTATGGAATAGCGCCACAGCTCGGGCGTATTGTGTTCCCCGGAAAATCAACTCCGCTTCCTGCTCCCGCCGTCCCTCCTGGTAGACACTCGGGAGCGTCGCTGTTAGGGCAATTAACAGTAGTGTGGCAACCATCATCACAATGATCAGGACGATGCCGTCAGTCCCAGTCCGGTGGCGGCCCTTACTACGGCGGAAACGGCAAATCGAAATTCTCGTGTGTGTCACCATCTTCGATCACAACCTTGGCGGGATCGATCTTCATAACCTTGTACTTTGTTCCGATCGTGTCGCCCTCGTGAGCCACCACCACGTCATCGTTGAAGGAAATCATGGCTTCCTTCTGCCCACCCGGTAACTCATTATACCCCATGGCTTTCAATGGGGGAGGTGGGGGCGGAGGAGGGGGTGCGGCTTGCGGGGGAGGGGTGTTGGGATTGGCAACTGCCACGGGCCCACCCCCCACAGCTTCAAAGGGGTTTCGGTCTTCGTCGGGAAGAGGACGGGAATCCAGTGCCTTCAATTCATCGAAGCGAACGGTCGGGTCGTACTTGGCAAGGTCATCGGCTGCATGGGAGGAACTCTTCCCCGCCGTCCGCGTGGGACTGTTGCTCGCCGGAGTGGGATGGGTTTTCCCCGGCTGCATGTCACGATATTGCGCCACCAGATTTACGACGAGGAGCAGGCACACCACACCCAGCGCAGCCCCTCCCCATTTATTAATTCCGGCCGGTAGTTTCATGGCGTTAGATAGATGTCTGCTCCCATTCGCAAGCTGAGTATCCCGGCGGTTCCCGGGGCAATGGAGAATTCGCGCTCCAGAACCATATTGTTCGCGGTTTCCAGGGCATGCGAGAATTTCAGCAGGGCGGTATACGTTCCTTGCACATTAACTTCAAGCTGCAATCGCAGCAGCGGATCCGTCTTGTCCGGGTCAAGGCGAAATGACATGCCAAGAATCTTTACGTTCGCGGCATCCCCTACCTTATGAACCAAGTGATCCGCGATCGAGTAAGCCTCCCGGCGGGGGGGGATACGATTGGCCATAAAATCCTCTACCCCCTTGCCGGTCTGTGGCATGGCTTCTTGAAACTTCTTCAACACACCGACGCGCACTTGCTGGTCCCGTATCGTCTTCCGCAATTCCTCGACGTGGCGTTCGACCGTGGCAATCTGATTTCCCAGCGGCTGGTAGATGGCGAAGAAAACCAGCACATCCAAAGCCACTACGATCAGGCCGATCGCTTCAACGACTCGGTTTATGATTTGGCGTCGACTCTTCCGCACGTGAGGGCTCTGCTCCCTTCTTTGACTTCTGACTTTCGGCTTTAGGCTCTTGCGTCTTGCCCGTTGTCTTCTGACTTTTGGCTCCGGTCACCTTGCTTTCAACTTCCGCCTTCTTAGCCGCAGCTTCTGGCTGCTGGCTCTGGGCTTCAAACTTCTCCTCGGCCCCCGGCAGATAGCGTGCCGTACACACTACGTTGATCTCTTCGCCCTGCGCGGCATCTTCCTGGAATCCCTGATTGACGATGGACACGTCCTTGAAGTCAGCGGAATCTTCAAGGTCATTGATGAAAGTTTCGATGGCATCCTCGCTTGTGGCGTTGATTCCCAACCGGATCGTGTAATCTTCCCCCTGTTTCTTGGGGGACATTAACGCCAAGCCCGTCAGTTGCGCGTCTTCCGGCAAAAGGCCTGCCACCCGCGAATTCACTTGCGTGAGGGATAGCTCCCTTTGGTCGATGAGCTTGTTGACAAACTTGGCTTGAAGAAGCAACTGGCGGTACGCTGGGTCTTCCAGTTTCTTCCGAATGGCCGCTTCCTGCTTGTGGAAATCGTCAGAGCGCGCCTGAACTTCCAGGAGTTGGCGTTGGACTCCCCGGTAGTCGCGATACTCATGAAGCGAGGCGCGCACCAGAAGGACTAGCGCCGCTATACCCACGAGGGTCGCCGGTACTGCCCACACGAGCGCAAATCGGTCGCGCATGCTCGCTGCGGGGGAAAGGTTGAGGGTTATTTTCATCGCCGTTAGCTCAAGTTCGCTACTAATCCCGCAAAAGGCATGCCGAAATGGTCAAAAGCTTCGCGTTGCCCGGAGGGCAGCCCGGCAGATGGGAGAAAGGTCGCCGGGAGCGGAGAAAGCTCACGGCCCAGTGCCTGTGCCAAGGCTTGCTCCACTTCCGGCGCCGCTGGGGGACGCGAGCAGAACCAAACATTTTGCACCTGCACATGCAGATTATCCTGGCAAGTTGCGAGGACGCGTGCCGCCTCACGCCCCACTTCGTCAAGAATGCTCGCCCCGCCAGCTTCCAGCGGACGCGTCCGCCAATACCGCACGCGGTTCGACGCTACCACCACGGCCGTCAGCGCTCCCGGGCAGAGATGCAACAGGAGTTGTCCGCCTGCTTCTTCCGGGAGCAGCGGCAGCAACGCCACGGTTGCCGGCAACACCAACGCCGGCCCGCCGTTGATCCCTGCCATTGCTGCTTCGTATTCGGCCAGCACCGAGTTCCGCACCGCCACACCCAGAATCTCCACTGAGTCAGCCTGCTTCGACAGCACCTGGTAACTTAGGCGCGCCTCCTCTGGTGGATAGGGCAGATACTCGCGCATTCGCCAAAGCACCAAGGTCTCCGCCTGCCGATGATCATCGGGAAGGGTTTCAAATTGCAGCAGGGCCACGCGCGCCGCCACGTCGGGGATGAGCAGCCCCAGCCTGCCACCCGTATTTCCTACCCTTTCGCAGACTTCGGCGATGGTGCGACGGACGATTTTGTCATCCGTCAGGTTGGCTTTGTTGGGGGAAGGCGCCAGCACCCCTGCCGGAAGTTCGCGTGCGGCGACACTTTGCACACGGCGTTTGGAAAGGTTCAAACGCGCGCCGGCAATGAAGCCCGGCTCCAGGTCCAAAGCGAACGTCGGAGCCACGAAATGCCCCGCGTGCTTTTGCCCGCTTAAGCCTAGGCGCTTTTTCCAGCCTGCAAAATTCATGCTGCCCTCGGGACACGGGATTCGGGAATCGGGGTTCGGGATTCGGGGTTCGGGAAACGTGACACGGGATTCGGGAATCGGGGTACGGATCGGGATTCGGGAATCGGGGTTCGGGATTCGGGAATCGGGACACGCGAGTTGGGAATTTGGACCCGGGGTTCGGGATGCAGGGTTACAATCTCCCGCCGTGGGTCCTCGCCACCCGAAACCTCTAAGTCTCTGTAGTTATGAACCACAACTCGACTCCCATTCTCGAAGGCTGATTTCCGTACCCCGAGTCCCGAATCCCGTGTCCCGTTCATTCCACAAACGTAACCTTGTTGATCTCCCGCAAAGTCGTCAGTCCTTGCTGGACTTTTTCGATTGCCGACTCCCGGAGGGATCGCATTCCTTCGTCGTGCGCGGCGCGGCGAATTTCCGACGAGGGTCGCTTTCCCAGAATGATTTCGCGAATACTATCCGTTACTGCCAGCAGTTCGCCAATGGCGGTCCGGCCGCGGAACCCGGTCTCATTGCACTCCTGACAACCTGCCCCCTCGTAGAATGTAGCGTCTTTCCACTCCTCGGGCTTGAGGCCCGACTCCTCGATGACTTCGATAGGCACCTGCGCCGGGCGCTTGCAAGCTTCGCAGATTGTCCGCACCAGCCGCTGGGCCAGGATGCAGTTGAGCGCCGAAACAAAATTGTAGGGCTCGACGCCCATGTTGAGGAAGCGCCCCAGCACGTCGACCACGTTGTTGGCGTGAACAGTGGTGAAAACCAAGTGGCCGGTCAATGCCGATTGGATGGCGATCTGAGCGGTTTCATTGTCGCGGATTTCACCCACCATGATTTTGTCCGGATCGTGCCGCAGGATGGAGCGCAACCCGCGCGCAAAGGTCAGGCCGCGTTTTTCGTTCACCGGAATCTGAGTGACGCCGCGAAGCTGATACTCGACCGGGTCCTCAATGGTGATGATCTTGTCTTCATCGGACTTGATTTCCGAAATGGCGGCGTACAGGGTGGTGGTCTTGCCGCTGCCGGTGGGGCCGGTCACCAGCACCATGCCGTATGGCTCACGGATGAAACGCCGCAGGCGCCGGATTTCCCGGTCGGCCAATCCCAACACTTCCAGGCGCAGTGAGTGAAATTTCTCGTGCAAGGATTCCTTGTCGAGGATGCGGAGGACCGCGTCCTCGCCGTGAATCGAGGGCATGATGGAAACGCGGAAATCGATCAGGCGGCCGCGATAACGCACGCGGAATCGGCCGTCCTGGGGAACGCGGCGCTCGGCGATATCCAATTCCGACATCACTTTAATGCGAGTAATGAGGTTGGACTGAAACTCGCGCGCCAGGGGGGCCATGGCTTGCTGCAACACACCGTCAATACGGTATTTCACCACCACGGAATTGTCGCGGCTCTCAATGTGAATGTCGCTCGCCCTTCGTTCCAGTCCGGCGAAAATGATAGAGTCCACCAGCCGGATCATGGGGCTGACGTCGCTGTCCTCCACCAAGTGCTCGAGCGATAGGTTCTCTCCGGCGTTTTCCTCCTCGCGGATCACGTCCAGGCGAAATTCTACGGTGGCATCATCCAGAACGCGCTGGGAGGGCTCCGTCTTCTTCAGGAAATCACGAACCTGGCTGGGCGCCGCCACCCGCACCACCAGCTTCCGGTCCAGCTTGGCTTCCAATTCATCCAGGCGGGTCAGGTTGGTGGGGTCCGCCACCACAATCACCAGCCGGTGGTCATCCCCTTCCAGCGGCAGAAACTCATAGTGGAGCATCAGTTCGAGCGGGATGGTGCGGAGCAGTTCGCTATCCGGACGCGAATCACGCAAATCCACGAATTGGAACTGGTAACGCGCCGCTAATTTGCGCGCCGCTTCGATTTCCTTGATGTCTACTGCGGTTTCGACCAATTAAAACCTCCGGATGCGGGACACGGGATACGGGACACGGGGCTCGGGGCACGGGATTCTAACTCCCGACCTCCCCCCGTGAGTTCTCTATAGCCCGACTCAAACCTTAAGCAATTTCACGAGATCCTCAACATCCCGAACCCCTAATCACGAATTCCGAATCCCTGCCTCGAATCGCGAACCCCGTATCCCGTATCCCGTGTCCCGTTCAATGCACCATCGCCGCCATGGAAAACAGCGGCAAATAAAACGCGATCAGGACGAAGGCCACCACGACGGCGATCACGGCTATCATGACTGGCCCCACCAAGCTTAGCCGCGTTTCCAAGTCGATGTTCACGTCCTCTTCAAAAAACTCCGCCAGCGCTTCCAGCATGTTCGCCATGGCGCCGGTGGTCTCCCCCACCTCCATCATATCGAGAGCGATGGAGGGGAAAAAGCCACTCGTGCGCAAGCTGGCGCTAAGCTCTTTCCCTGCCGCCACTTCCGTCCGTGCTCGGGCAATCGCCTGCCCCAGCCAGGGACTGCCTACGGATTCTTTGGCGGTGTCAAGGGCGGGGATGATGGGGGTGCCCCCCTGTAAGAGCACCGCCAGGGTGCGAGCAAATTCCGCGACGGAGAATTTCAGCAGGAGACCTCCCACCAGGGGTAACCGGAATTTCATCCGCTCCCAGACCAGAAGGACCTTCGCCGACCGGGACGCCGTTTTGAACAACATGGCCACGCCCGCCACCGCCAGCAGAATAAGCAGCGAGTAGTGCTTCACTTGCATGGCGAAGGAAATGGTGAAGGTGGTCAGAGCCGGCAATTGCACATCCATGTCGGCATAAAGTTTGGCGAACTGGGGCACAATGAATTCGATCACGAACGCGATCAGGATGGTCAGAAAGACCAACAGGAAAGCGGGGTAAATCAAGGCGGAAATGAACTTCTTGCGGAATCCCCGCGACTGCTTTTGATAACTCAGGTATTGGCTTAATACCTTGTCCAGGCTGCCGCTCCGCTCTCCGGCGCGGACAGTGGCGCAGTAAATCTTGGGAAAACTGCCGGTGAACTCAAAGGCCTCGGAAAGCAAGGCGCCGGTGCGCACTTTGTCGCGGACCGCCTCAATCGACAGTCGAAGAGCATCGCTGCGGGTCTGGTGGGCCAGCAGGTCGAGCGATTTCTGCAAGGGCAAACCAGATTTGGAAAGCGTCAAGAACTGTTGGTTGAAAATCAAGAAATCGTCTGCGCGGATTTTCCCTGGCCGCGCTGTCCGCACCTGAAAATTCAGGATGTCTTTGGGGCGTACTGAAAAGATCAGGAACCCCTGCGCCCGCAATCGCTGGCGGAGTTCTTCCTCGGTGCGAGCCTCTTCCGTCTGAGTCAGTACCCGCCCCGCATCCGTCCCGAGTTTGCAAACAAACTCCATGCCGATCTCAAATCTCAAATCTGAAATTTAAAATAGAAGCTCTCAGCCATCCGATCTCAGCTATCAGCTTTCGTATCCTCGACTTTTCAAATTCTTCGACTATTTATACTTTAAACTTTACCTCTTTGCTCACCCTTCCGCTTTCATCCCTCATGCTTCAACCTTACATCCTTCGCCTTTTCAATCCTTTTGATTCTGCTCTTACACTTTACCCTCTTATAATTTACACTTTACACATCATCCTTCATCCTTCGCCTCTTTCAACTCCTTTAACTTCTTCGACTTTCAACTTTCAACTCTCGACTTTCAACTTTGACATTTCAAATTTCAAATCTGAGATTTGAGATTTCCCCTGCCCTCCTCACCAACTGCTGTACGCCGTGCCGTCAAGAGCGGTGTCATCCGCCCCGCTATGCACATCCACAATCCCAGAAGTGGATTGGTCCGGGCTGATCGGCACCTCTTCGGTATCCGTCCTCCAGGTCTGGTTCGATCCTGTAAAGGGGTCAACTGGAACTCCCCCCCGCAGATACCCTGCCGTCACCAAATCATCCAGGGAAGTGGGAGGCTGCTGCTTGTCGATCGTATATTGGTCAATCAGCTTGCGCATCGTAAACAAGTCATCCCGCAGCACGGCCTCGCGGGCATGGACGATGGCAATGTGATACATGGGCATGGCAAAGGTCGCGAGAATCAAAATAAGGGTAATCACGACCATCAGTTCGATGAGGGTGAAGCCGCAAGGGACGGGACTCGGGATACGGGATACGGGACACGGGATTCCCGAATCTACCCCCCGCGCGGGGTTCTGGCGGGTTCCCCAGCCCCCAGCCCCCAGCCCCCAGCCCCTGGCACCTGACACCTGACACCCGCCTTTACCAATTCCCATATAGTGTTCCATCTAAAGCCGTTCCTTGACTCTTCGAGTACACATCGAAGACGTTCGCCCCACCCCAGCTTTTGGAGTCGGGATCATCTTGCATCGCCCGCAGCCCCCAATCCGCAGTCCCCGTCATGGGGTCCACGGGAATCTTGCGGAGGTACTTGTACTTCCCTTTGGCACTCCCTTTAACGGGTACGCCGTCAACCAAAGTCTGAAGGTCGGGGGGATAACCAAAGCTATCCACTTTGATGGGAATCTTGCCGTAGTCAGAATCATTTTTGTAACGGTCAATCGCGTCGCGAATCATGCGCAAGTTCTCATGGAGCCTCGTTTCCCGAGCGCGGATGATCTCATTGCGCGCGAGCGGCAGAGCCAGGGTCGTCAGCACCAGCAGAATCGTGATCGCCGCGATCAGTTCGATCAGCATGAAGGCTTCGTCGGAGAACTGACGGCGTCTTTTCATCATCGGCAATTCCATCGCTGCAATATGGATTCGGTCCTGTAGGGCATTGTAGCGCCGGGCTTTAGCCTGGCACGTCCCTTTCTAGAACAGGGCTTCAGCCCAGCGCTACGTCTCCGTGCCGGCCAAACGGTCGGCGTTACATACCCTTGGCACTTCCATCATCATTGGGGCGGTCGGGGCTCGGGAGTTGGAACCTCGATGGGACGTCCGCCTTCGAAGCCTGCGGGGCCCTCGGGGCCGCCAAGGGTGCCCACGGGGACGGTCGAACCCTCGGCCGCGGCAGGCTCGGGAAGGCGGATAACCCGTGGGGTCAGCATGACGAGCACCTCCTGGTCATTCACCTCTTTGGTTTCCTGAGAAAAGAGGAAGCGGATCAGGGGAATATCGCCCAACCCTGGAATCCCTTGCACCTGATTGGTCAAGGTGCTTTGAATCAAACCACCCAATAGATTGACTTCTCCCTCCTCCAACCGGAAGTCGGCCTCAATCTTGCGTTCGCCGAAAGTGGGTTCAGTGATCCCGCCCACGGAGAGGGACGCTCCCAGGGAGGAAATCTCGATTTTTGCGTGCACGGCAATCTCTCCGCTAGCGAGCAAGTGGGGGGTCAGGTCCAGAATCACGCCAATATCCTGAAATTGAAATTGCGTGCTGGCGAGCAAGCCAACGCTTCCTGTCGAGCTGGTTGTTCCCCCCAGGGAAGGCAGAAAGCTGCCCGTGGCATAAGGGACCCGGCTGCCGATTTGCACCTTGGCTTCCTGGCCATCGGTAACCCGGATTTGGGGATTCTGCAAAATATGAGTTTTGGAATCGTTCAGTACCGCCTGGGCAGTGGCGCCGGGAAGAGCTACGGCCCAATCCTTCAAGCCCAACTGATCGATTTGGACGGAAGTGCTTGTGGTCCCTGTGGTCGTCGAGGTGCTCACGGGAGGGGAAAAGCCCGCCCCCGCCTGGATTCCCGGAGTAATCGAACTGGAACTCACCGTCGCCGGCGTCAGGCCCAAAGTACGAATTCGGTCGCGGTCGGCTTCCACGATGCTGATTTCAATCATGATTTCCGCTTTGGCTCGATCCAATTCGTGCACAAGCTGTTCCGCTGCCGCCACTTTGGCCGGACTATCCCGAATGATGATGGCGTTGGAATCGGGATTATCCATGATCCTTTGCAAACCCAACACTTGCTTGAGGGCAGTGGTGATGGCGGTGCGGTCGGCAGGCGGCAGGGGGTTGGAAAGGTAAATCGTCTTCAAAACCTCGTCGTCATAGTCCCGCCGATTGTTGGGGTTATCGGGTATGACCAGGATCGTGTTGGGAGTCACCGGTTTCCAAAACGACTTGCTCTGCATCGCCACAAGTTTCAGCGCATCTTCCACCGAGACGCCGCTCAGGTCTTCACTGAGCGGAGCAGCGTGAAAGTCCGGCGTGAAAGCTACATTTAATCCCGCGAGCTTCCCCAAGGTCTGGTAGACCCTGATGCTGTCCGCGGAAAGACGGAAGTGGGCAAGAGGTTCTTTGGGAAAGGGTTGCAGCTTCACAGCGGTGGGCTGATTTTCTTCCTCGCGGGCCTTCAAAGCCTTTTGGATCGCCTCCGTGTGTGCCTTTTTTGACTCCGCCTGCTTGGTTAGAACAATCTCGAGCTCCTGCCGCGCAGCCTGGTTCGTCGGATCAATGCGGGCGGCCTTCTGCAATTCCCCCGCCGCTGCATCCAGATTGCCCACCTTCAACAATTGCCGACCGTTCTTGAGGTGGAACATGGACGCATTCATGCGCGCATTTTGTTCATGGAGGATGTACAAGGAGTTAGCGGGGTCTGACTGTTTAGCCTTCTGATAGTCCACCAAGGCCGTGTCCCAGTCCTTCCGCTCCTCGGCCTTCCGACCTAGATTGTAAGCGACGTTGCCCCCCCCGCCGCAGCTTAGAAACGAGGCGATTAATGCCACCACCCCTATTAGCCGGATTCCTTTGTTGAGCATCCGTATCTCCCGTGGCCCGAGTCAAAACCCCAGCGCGCTATAGCTTAAAACGTTCGAAAGCAATAAAGTTAAAGAAGTTGAAGAAGTTGAAGGAGTTAAAGAGTTTTCTTTTCGACTTCCTCATCCTATTCGACTTTTCGACTTCGTACCTCAGCTCAGCCCATGCCAACGATCCTCCAGTTAAAGAAGTCGAAGAAGTCGAAGAAGCTTAAGGAGTTAACGTAGCTCAAGAGCTTCCTTTTCAACTTCTTCATCTTCTTCAACTTTTCGACTTCTCTTTCATCTTCTTCAACTTTTCGACTCAGCCTTAGCTTGTCCCTCATCGACCTATAAAGTCAAACCCGTTCAGTGACGAGTTGAGCAAATTCACTCCCAGGTCCGTCCCAAATAAACTGTCCGACGCACCCACCTCGTGGGAAGTCTGCATGCTTGCCCATGCGAACAAGGGAAAATGCAAAGACAGATTCTTGGATGCAAGCTTGTCGCTGGATTCTGTCTCGGCGGAGAGGAAGTTTCCTGTTTTCTGTTCCGCAGGCGCTTTCACAGCCAGAACCAAAACCGGATCGACGCTAGTGGCCCGATACTGACCCGCAAACGTCTCCCCTTGCCTCACTAAATACACTTCTGACCCGTCCGCTACAACAGCTTGAAAATCACCATCCTGGGTTTCGACGTAGCCAAGCGATTGGAAAATAAATGTGGCATGGCTATCCGAGGCGGCATGGCCATCTTGGCCATGACTCTCCACGGGCGGCAGGCCCGCACCCTGCGTTGTCCCATGGCCATCCTGGCGATGACCCTCCACGGGCAGGATGCCCGTGCCACGTCCCGGCATTCCAGATGCCCCCTCCACTGGAGGATCATCATGCAGATCGGGAGAAACTTCCCCTACCTCACTGGATTTGCAAGCTAAACAGTCTAAATTCGAAATCCGTGATAGCCCTGGTCGAGCAGAAGCTGAAAGCAGACCGGGGAATGATGGCGGCTCGAGCGTGCGAAATGGAGCCATCGGCCTTATCGGCTCTTCCACCGCTTCCACGGCATCAGCGGAGACGCTCACGGCCCGGTAGTGTCCGGCGAAGCGGTCACCCTGCCGAACAACATAGACTTCGTCGTCCTGGGAGAGAATCGCGTCGAGTTCGCCATCGCTGTGCTCGATATACCCGAGGGGCTTGAACATGACGAGAAGTTTGGCCACTCGGTCCTTCCAATCACCGAGGGTCTGCGTTACGAGGGACAACGCCGGGCCGCTTGCTGCTTCGAGGGACGGCGCCGTGTAGTTTGCCCTTTCGATCACCCCGGATGGGTCACTGGCAAGATTCAAGCTGGGTTGCCGCGATGCCGGCATCTTCGCCCCTCCCCGAGAATGGGCTGGAGGAGCGGCTTGGGCCACGGCAACCGTCGGAGTCTGGGGGAGGAGACGAACCGTGTCCCCGTCCGCCACCACGGATTCAATCTTGCCGTTCGCTTTCTGCACAAATCCTAAAGAGTCTGCGGCGGGGTCAGCCGTTTGCCCTAGGGTACTTCGACCTTCCCGCGAAAAGTCAGAACCAGCGGCCGGTTGAAATTCTGCAACATTCGTCGGTAGGGGGGAGGTCAAGTCGGCATTGTGGATACTTAGCAAATGCTCGCTACTCCCCGATGCAGCTAAAACCTCCGGGCGCGCGCGCAGGACGAGCACGGGCGGGGTCGAGGGCTGCGGCGCCACGCTCGCGGTCAAAATGTCGGATTTTGCGACCCCCGGCTCGGTCATGGGAAATTCTACCTGCATTTCATCGCTGGCCTCGACGGAGTCAGGGGAAACCTTGGTGACTCGGTACCGGCCCGCAACTAGATCACCAAGATGAACGACCTGAACTTGGTTTTCTTGCAGAATAATTGCTTCAACCTGTCCCCCAGCCTTTTCCACATAGCCAATCGTCTTGAAAACGGTCGGCGGGGGCGACGCTGTAGAGATGCTCGCGGCCGCGACTTCCATCGCGTCGGCGGGGGCGGCTCGTTCGGCCAAACTTACGATCGGTGGAGCGGGCTCTACCAGCGCGCGCAGTTGGGGAATTTCAGGCAGCACGGCACGGATGGCTTTCTCGGAATGCACCCTCACCGGCGCCGGGACTTGCGTAGTCATAGACCGTTGAACCCAAGGCGGGCTGAGAACAGCGCGGGGATTATTGGCTCGCGCCGGCGTTGAAATGTTCGACAGAAGCGTGGGGGAAAGGGGGCGCAGCTTGAGAACGGAATGCACGCACAATCCAACGGCGACACCCAACACGAAGCTGACGAGTTGCTTGATGGTCCTCACGGATGACCTGATGCCCAATTTGTCTTGCCAGACTCGAACACGATGATTGGACCTTAAAATATCACAACAGGGCTTGAACAAAAAGCAATTTACGAAAGAGACAGAGGTATCATTTGTGGCAGCGGTGGCGTCCAGGGCGCGCCCCGAAGCTTTCCGACAAAAGGTCACCTGCCGCCCCGCCGAAGAGCACCTTGTCGGACCGCGTCCCACTTCTATATCGGTTTATACAGCGCCAACTAAAGCTGATATTTCAAACACCGCGCTTTGGAAGCTGATGGTAAGATAGTCGACATTCTTTCAACTGAGAGGAACCTGCCATGGCCAAAGTATTGCGATGTCGTGACCTGGGGATGGACTGCCCCAAAGAAGTACGCGCCGAAACCGAGGAAGAACTGCTAAAGCTCGCCGCCGAGCACGCGGAAAAAGACCACGGGTTTTCCGCCGCCATGATCCCGCCTTCCATCCTGGCGATGGTCAAATCCGCCATCAAGGATGAGTAGGCTTGGTCGTCAGTTGTCAGTTATCAGTTGTCGGTAAAAACCACCCAGGGCGCGGGGTTCTTACTGACGACTGAAAACTGATGACCGATGACTCTTTGGATTGATGGCTATACTCATGCCCGGGATGTCCGAACGAATCGGAATCCCCGTTCTCTGTTATCGACCAAATGCCAACATACACTGGACCGCGTTTCAATGCAATCTGCCCAAATGAAACCCAAATGAATCCCCTTGGCTCCCCGCGCGACTCACGGTACAATCTGGGGTCAATTACTGCCTTGGAATGGAACTGCATGAATACCTGGGTTTTCACGGGGTTCTGGCCGGGAGCGAATCCGCTACCCGTAGTCTGGCGAAGTTTCCAGCAAATTGCCCAACACGACGACTTATTGCTGATCACCATCGTTATTTTAGGAACGTCGATGGTCTTGGCGATTCTATCCCGCCGCCACCGCGTGCATGTTCGTGCCGTTTTGATCATGTACTCCGTCGCCGTCTTTCTAATGGCTCTTTCGGCAATTCCGGCGGCGCTCGATTTGCCGACGGTGACCAAGGCCCTTCATGCCGCCGGACTTTTGTTGGTGGGCTTTGCCTTGGTGAAGCTCGCGAGCATTATCCTCTTCGACGTCATCCTGTGCCTCACTCCCCTTTCCCCGCCCCAGGTATTGCGTGACCTCATGGTGGCGGGAGGGTACACGGGAGCCGGGTTCTGGCTGCTCTCGCGCTTTGGAGTGACCCTTTCGGGCATTGTCGTCACCTCCGCCTTCGTGACCGGGGTGATCGTTTTTTCCCTGCAAGACAGCCTTTCCAATATTTTGGGGGGGTTAGTTTTGCAGATTGATGAAGCCTTTTCGGTCGGCGATTGGGTGAAAATCGACCAAACCGCGGGGAAGGTAAAAGAGATTACCTGGCGCCACGTCGCCATCGAGACGCGCAATTGGGACACCGTCATTATTCCCAACAGCGTGTTGATCAAATCGCAGGTATTAATCCAGGGCCAGCGTTCCGGCCAGCCCCTCCAGGAGCGCCGCTGGGTCTGGTTCAACGTGGACTTCCGCATCCCCCCGACGGAGGTCATCCGGGTGGTGACCGATGCCCTGGTGACCGAGCCCGTCGAGGGCTCCGCGGTGGACCCTCCGCCCAACGTCATCTTGATGGATTTTAAGGAGAGCTACTGCTCGTACGCGGCCCGGTACTGGCTTACCGACCTGGCGAAAGACGACCCCACGGACTCGCTCGTGCGCAGCCGGATTTATTTCGCCCTTCAGCGCGCCAGCATTCCGCTCTCGGTTCCCGCTTTGACCGCGTTTGTCGAATCCCATGACCAGGAGAGGGCGAAGCTTCACCGCGAGCGTGAGGTCTCGGAGCGGCTCAGCGCCCTGAATCTTGCCCAGGTGGAGCTCTTCCGAGAAATGAACGATGACGAGCGGCGCAAACTAGCCGAGCGTCTGCTCTATGCCCCCTTCATGAAGGGCGAATTAATGACCCGGCAGGGCGCTGAGGCCCACTGGCTGTACATCCTTACGAAAGGTTCGGCCGAGGTCATTGTCTCGACCGACGCCGACGTGCACAAGACAGTTGCCACCCTCCATGCCGGCGATTTCTTTGGTGAAATGTCGCTGCTCACGGGCGAACCACGCAGTGCTTCGCTCAAGGCGCTGGAAGATTCCGAGTGCTACCGTTTGGACCGAATAGCCTTTGCGGACATCTTGCATGGCCGCCCCGAGATCGCCCATTATCTCTCCCAATTGCTGGCACGCCGGCAGGTGGAAATAGCAGCCGTTCGCCACGACCTGGATGCCGCGGCTCGCGCCGCTATGATGAAGGGACAACAACAGAGCATTTTTGACAAAATCCACAAACTCTTTGGACTCACCCCGGCACCCCAGGAGGGGCAGAGGCAGTAGGCAGTAGGCAGTAGGCAGTAGGCAGTAGGCAGTAGGCAGTAGGCAGTAGGCAGTAAGGCCTAAAGGAGTCACTTGCAGCGGTCGCAAAGACCGCCCGCTTCCACGCGCACGGTGCTGATCCGGAATTGCTGCTCGCGCTCGATTTGGCCTTTCAACTTTTCGAACAGCGAACTCTCAAACTCCTGAATGCGCCCGCACTTCACGCAGGCCAGGTGGATGTGGTCGCGCGTGGTTTTCGCTTCGTAGTAATGCTTCCCACCGTCGAGATGCATCAAGTCCAGTTCATCCACCAACCCGTGCTTTTTCAGCATTCCCAGGGTTCGATACACGGTGACCTTATTAATGGTGGGGTCCTGGTCTTTGGCGCGCTGCCAAAGGGCGACGGCGTCCATGTGTTCATCTGCACCCTGAATGATTTGAACCAACAGGCGACGTTGGTGAGTCATCCGCACCCCGCGCGAAACCAACTCTTGCTCAAGAGGCCGACGTGAAACGCGCCCGTCTGCGTCCATACTGTTCTCACCACCTTGGCGTGCGAGTTTGCTTCCTTCAGTTTGGCTGTGCGAGCACAACCTGTCAATGTGTTTCCCTGCATTGAGTGTTTCCCTGCATTGGGTACCGTGGGACCGCGGGCATCCTGCCCGCCACGCGCCGTAGCGCGGGCATCTTGCCCGCTGTGGCAGGGGCGTCCCGCCCGTGCCCTGGCATGGCCAGGATGGCCATGGCACGACCAGGACCGCGGGCATCTTGCCCGCTCCGGTGTGAGCGGGACGCTCCCACGACAGCGGGCGGGACGCCCGCGCTACTACTCACCGCTGTCGTAGCGGCGAGTTTACCTCGCCATATGGCGGCGTAAAGCCGCCTCAACATCAATTAGACCCATTACCCCCGGCCTGAAACCGTAGGCAATCCCCCAGCATCCAATGACGAGCAAACATAATGGGAGGGCCGAACATGCGCGCCGTCATAGCATCTATCGAAGGCGAGTACCTGCGATACAAGGAATTGGCCGAGGGATCATTTCGACAATTATCGGTGGAACAGCTCGCCCAAGCGGCGGGAGATTCGGATAACTCCGCGGCCACTATCGCCTGGCACGTTGGTGGAAACCTCAAGTCGCGCTTTACCGATTTTCTCGATTCGGACGGCGAAAAGCCCTGGCGCGACCGCGAGACCGAGTTTCGTTCCCGGCAGGTAACACATGCCGAACTCTCGGCCTTTTGGGGACAGGGCTGGCAAGCTTTGCAGGCCGCGCTGGCTGCGCTAACGGATAGTGACCTCACACACCGTAAAGATCCGCAACCAGCCGCTCTCCGTCTTGGAAGCCCTTCACCGTTCACTAGCACACACCAGCTATCACGTGGGGCAGATCGCTTTCATTGCCAAGAGGTTGAGCGGCCCGAAATGGGAATCTTTGAGCATTCCCCTGGGCAAGTCCGCGGAGTTTAACAAGAAGCTGGCCCTCGAACACCCAAGTAAGGCATCCTACCTCCGCGGTTCAGCTTGGCAGCTCGACACTCCGCGCCATTAAGCAGTTAGGGTTCTGCACAAACCATCCGGAACATTAATGGGGTATCATACCCACCAGCATGAATAGCATTTGCATCATCACAGACATCAAAGAGCTTGAGGGCACTGCATATATCGAGGTTCTGCCTGGCGCATACAAGGACAAGTGTTGGAATGACGGCTCACTCTTCTTCGATGAGGAGGCATTCGGTTACATTGAACCCATCCTGCAAAGGAATGTTCCAGCTTATGACCACTACGCTTTTACAGAAATTGGGCGAGACAAGTGGTTGGCAATCATTGACGACCTCGATGAACTTCAATCGCTCATCACATCCGCCACGTCGATTGTGGACTTGCAAGGTCATATAGGGCTTCCCTTTGGGGGAACTGAGGAGCGATTTGCCAGGGATTTCGACGCAAGCAAGGGAGCGCTATCCCGTTTGATTTCCGAGTTCTCTGTATGGTTACGAGCAAAGATCAATGAAAATGATTCGATCACGGTTCTCGGAATGTAAGAGGACAACCAAGCGACTCAGTGAGTTCTCTCGAGCGGACCGCTAATTTCCAACTTCAGCGGCCAAGACCACCCTGCGGAGGGGACCATTTACCGAGTACCACTCAATACGAACGGCATTCTGGCGATCACTCCGAGACCCAGAGGCGGTGACTGGCTCGAAGTGGAAGTGCATCGCCTGCGTCAACAGGGAGTGGACATCCTTGTGTCTGCACTGACGGCAGAGGAGCAAACTGAACTCGGCCTCGAGTCGGAAGGGCAGGTGTGCGCGGCATAGGGCATCGAATTCGCAAACCTGCAAATGCCAGACCTGGGGGCTCCGCTGGATTCACCCATGTTCCTGAAACGGGTCGGCCACCTCGCCTCGGCGATCCGCGCCGGCCGACACGTCGCCGTCCATTGCCGCCAAAGTGTGGGCCGCTCAGGTCTGGTGGCTGCCGCCGTCATGGTTGCGCTCGGGAGCCCGTTGGATGCGGCGCTCCACGACATCTCAATTGCGCGCGGCGTCACTGTCCCTGAAACGCAAGAACAACGCGATTGGCTGGCAATACATTAAGGCGCGCTATCTCGAATTGCTACGTGACCAACTCTTCCCTTAACTCTATGTGATGTTAGCGAGCGTTTCCGAATCTGGGGGGCCGGCGTACGTCTTTCAGATTTATCCTCATTTCACATGAAGAACCGCGGACCCCAAAAGCGGGGGTTCGCGCTACGTGCTTCGCATTGCGTGGGTCAGACCTTTCATTTATGATTCCAGACCCAGGGGGGCACGCCTATGGATGCCGCGAATACTCGTGCCTGGTGGTCGCACCGTCAAGGGCTCGATGGCCAGTCGGCAGATTCCTCGCCGGCGAAGGTGCTGGAGCAAACCGGTTGGGCGCGCTCGGTCGGAGGCACCGGGCCGTATCTGGGTCTCTACGCTCGCTGCGGTGTGGGGCGTGCGGCCGTGGACCAGGCAGTGGCGAACCTTGAAATTCACGAACTGCCCTCCGCGCGCGGGTGCACCTACGTGCTGCCCAACTCCGCATTCGCGCTGGGCTTGAAGCTGGGCCAAGGCGCGCCCGAAGCCGACATGAGAGTCGCACGCAAGCTCGGCGTGACGGACGCTGAAGTCGCCAAACTTTCGAAAGCCGTAATCGAAGCGTTAAAGAAAGGTCCGCTTGACCCCGACGATTTGCGCGAAGCAACCGGCAAGGCGTCGCGCAGCCTCGGAGAAGAGGGCAAGAAAAAAGGGCTCACCACGACGCTTCCGCTCGCCCTGGGGCAGCTCCAGGCAGAAGGCGAAATCCGGCGCGTCCCCACCAATGGCCGCCTGGATCAGCAACGCTACCGTTACACACTGTGGCGTCCCAACCCGCTCGCCGGCTTCAAGCTCTCTCTCGATGAAGCCTACACAGAGTTGGCGCGACTCTACTTTGATTGGATCGGCCCCGCGACCGTCGCGAATTTCCAGGCGTTTGCGGCCCTGGGTATTGAAGCCGCCCAGGCCGCCATTGAGCCGCTAAAACTCCGGCCGCTCGAAGAGGGCGACGAACGCCTGATGCTGCCGGACCGCTACGAAGAGCTTCAAGGTTTCACGGCGCCGAAAGAGCCGCAGTATGTACTGGTGGGCAAAGCCGACGGAATCCTGCTGTTGCGGCGCGACATAAAAAGCTTGCTTGCCGCTGAGGATCAGAAGAAAACGGCCGTCGATGAAAAGGGCAGGAGTGTGATTGTAAGCGGCCCCGTGGATTTGCCGAGCAACGCCATTCTCGACCGCGGGCGGCTGGTGGGATTGTGGGAGTACGATCCCGAGAGCGAATCCATTGCCTGGACGTCGTTCATTCGTTCGAACGCGGATCTGGAAAAGGCTGTCCACTGTACCGAGGATTACGTGCGTACCCAATTGGGGGACGCTCGTTCCTTCAGCCTCGACAGCCCCAAGAGCCGCGTTCCCCGCATCCAGGCCTTGCGAAAATCGGGGCACTGAGCAGGATTTGAAAACATCACTATCGCGTCGGGCCACCTTAGCCTCAATACTGTTCACCAAGCTGTGGTTGCTGAAAAGGGATTTTAATTGCGGGCGAAGTCCGTCTTGGACTGCGGTAGCAGCAGCTACCGCCTTCCACCTTCAGTTCATACGGCGAAGGCCCAAACGGTACCGGAGGAAAGGCGGTAGCTGCTGCTACCGCAGTCCAGGACGCTTCGCGCGAGTGCCCATGAAATCATCCACAAAGTGAACAGTATGGGGGTCAGATCTTCAAGAACAGTTTCCTCCGGTACATCCAGAACAACACCACCCAATAGCAGGACAGCACGGCGGCGCCTTCCAGGAAAGGCTCAAGACCGGTTCCGAGGAACGCGAAGAAGTGCGGGCCGAGGTTGGTGTGAAATGTACTGAAGAGAAATTCCTCCATGAAGTGCGCAATGCAATAGGCGGCGATGGAATTCATGCCGATCACCACGAGGGGAAACGCCCAGCCCTTGCTCTTTTTCACCTCGATGACCCAGCAGAACGCCGCCAGGAACAGGAAGGCCACTCCGCCGCTGAACAGCGTCCAACTCGGCGTCCAAATGCGCTTCACCACCGGACAGATATGCGTGAAGTGGAAGAAGAGCCCGGCGGCGATTCCCACCACCCCGGCCAGGAGCAGTTTCTTCATGGGGATTTTTGGAGCGGCCTCGCGCAGCCAGCGTCCCGCGATCAGTCCCAGAATCATGGTGCCCAGGGTGGGAATGAAACTCAGCGTCAGGTATCCGCCGTCGTTAAAAACCCACGGCGTTTCGCGCGGGAAGAGATTCAGGAACCACTGATCGAAAGTCGTCCCCAAATTGAAGTTCTTGTTCCAGTGCGCGGCAAAGCCTGTGTAGGCGTGCTGCGCGTTCCACGCCGCCGTCACGCCCACGGATTGCCAGTCGAAGTTCGGCCCCGCCACCGGATAGAGCGCCCACGCCAGCCAGTAGCCCGTCAGGATCACACCCAGCGCAGCCCACGCCCAGCGCGGCGGCCGGAAGCCCAACAGGAAGAGGAAGGGATAGCCAAATCCAATCTGCGTGAGCGTGTCTTCCATGGTGAAGTTGGTTTGCGAGTGGCCCATCGAACGGAGAAAGACTCCCAAAGCCGCCAGCAGGAAGGCTCGCCACACCGCGTGCGCAAACAACTTCCAGAAGGTGCCGCCCTTGGCGATGCGGCTGGCAATCGAGTAAGGCAAGGCCACACCGACGAGAAACGAAAACGAGGGCTGAATCATGTCGTGAAGTGAGCAGCCTGCCCATTCCACGTGGGTCTGGTTATAGGCGAGAATGTGCCAAAACCAATTCCCGGGAAACGCCTGCGACACTGCCGCTAAGCGCAGCACCTCCGCCATCATGAGGAACATGACAAGCCCGCGATAGGCGTCCACCGCGATGTTTCGCACTACCGGCGCGCGGACGGGTATCGGGACTGGCGGGAGGGTCACAACCTCTTGTACAGTGCTCATAGGGCACCTCCTGTGCGGGAAACATTACCACATGAAAGGCCAAAGAACATAAGTGAAATGTTAACGCAAGAATCTGGAGCTAAGGGGCCCGTCCGGTTATCTCGTCCTACCCGTGGCCTGCCCAGGCTTCTGAATGGGCGCCCGATATAAAAGTGAAAGCCGATCCCGCGGACGTAGCGCGGGCGTCCCGCCCGCTGGGGCGTGGGCATCCTGCCCGCGCATTTGTGGCGGGCGAGACGCCCGCGCTGCGTCCGCGTTTTCACTTTCATGTCGCGCACTCTAAACCCACCCTGCCCTCGACAGGCGTTTTGAGGCGCGATATGATGGCGTGCGGATTACTGCCCTTCATGGACCAGCAACGGCGGAAAAGTTTCCCTTCATCCCTCATGAAATCCGGGATACGCTCGAGTGGGCAGCCCACAAAGAAGGAGATCGCAATCGATGCATCGGCTTAGATTTCGCTGCATTTTCCGGACCAGCCTCATCCTCATCTTTGCTGCGGGGTTATTCGCTGCCGCTCATTTCAGCCCACCGTTCGGGCCGTGGAGCCGACTCTTGCCCGAGTCCGTCCTATCCCCGCAGGGCACGGGCTTTGAATCGGCGGGGACCTTTAATCCCGCCGTTGTGGTGAAGGACGGAAAGATTGTGATGCTCTACCGGGCTCAGGACAAGAGGGGAACTTCCACGCTCGGTTACGCCGTGAGCGAGGACGGGATTCACTTCCAGCGCTCGCCCCAGCCGGTCCTCGGCCCCGAAGCCCCCTATGAGAAGGGCGGCGGCACCGAAGACCCTCGCCTGGTCGAGATCAACGGAACGTACTACATGACATATACGGGCTATAACAACGTTGATGGAGTGGGACCCGGCAAGAGAGACGCACAGTTGTGCCTCGCCACGTCCGCTGACTTGATCCATTGGGTCCGGCACGGGGTCATCCTTCCCGCTTACCGGGGCAAGTGGAACGTTGGCTGGACGAAGTCCGGGGCAATCCTTCCGGTAAGAATTAACGGGAAGTATTGGATGTATTACCTGGCCGATGCCAAAGACACAGCAGGGCAGATGGGTGTGGCTTATTCCGAAGACCTCTTGCACTGGAGCGACGCGCTCGATCATCCCGTTGTTTCTACCCGTCCCGCGAGCTTCGATTCCAAAGTCACGGAGCCGGGGCCGGCTCCGGTGATGTTGCCCGAGGGCATTTTCCTGGTTTACAACGGGGCTGACGACAATCTGGTGTATTCCACAGGCTGGGTTCTGTTTGATAAAGTTGATCCCACCAAGGTTATTGCGCGCGCGGACAAGCCGATGTTCCGCCCTGTCGAGACCTGGGAGAAGGTTGGCCAGGTTCCGAACGTGGTCTTTGTGGAAGGGCTTGTCCGTCGCGGCAATCGCTGGCTCTTTTACTACGGTGGGGCAGACAAGCATGTTGGCGTGGCGGTAGCGGAATCGCGCTAGGTTTTTCCGGGCCTGAGGGCCGGCCCCGGCCCGCGAGGCGGCTCTTCCCGCATCCTGCTGTGGTTCTTCAATTCCTGACTTTCCGAATGGTCGCCCAATTAATAGGCCAGGGCTGCCTCTAAATCTGCGATCAGGTCACTCGAATCCTCAAGGCCGACGGAAATACGAACGAGGTCTGGCGTAATTCCCATCTGTAACTGAACCTCGCGAGGCAGGGAGGCATGCGTCATCGTGGTGGGATGCTCGATCAGCGATTCCACTCCGCCCAGCGACTCCGCCAGAGTAAAGAGCCGGCAATTTGCCAGAAGGCGATTCACCGCCGCTTCACCGCCGCGCAGGCGGAAGGAAAATGTTCCGCCGAATCCCCGCGCCTGACGCAGCGCCAATTCGTGCTGAGGATGGCTTTCGAGCCCCGGGTGCAGTACGGCTGAAACCTTGGGATGCTTTTCCAGCCAGTGCGCGATTGCGAGCGCGTTGCGATTGTGTTCCTCCATGCGAAGCGCAAGGGTTTTGACACCGCGGAGAACCAGGAAGCAATCCTGCGGGCCGGCGCAGGTGCCCATGGCATTCTGGAGGTAGCCAATCTTCTCCGCCAGGGACGGGTCTTTGACCACGATCGCGCCTCCCACCACATCGGAATGGCCGTTGATGTATTTGGTGGTCGAGTGCGAAACGATGTCAGCGCCCAACTCGAGCGGCCGCTGGAAATAGGGCGAAAGAAAAGTATTGTCGCAAATGACCAGCGCACCGTGTTCGTGCGCGAGATCGGATACCGCGCGAATGTCGACGAGATTCATCAGGGGATTGGTGGGCGACTCGATCCAAACCGCTTTGGGCTTGCCTCCGAGCGCGGCGCGAAGCTTGGTGGTGTTGCGCAGATCCTCGTATTGGGCGCGAATGTTCTTGGAGGCGAAAACCGACTCGAACAGGCGATAGGTTCCGCCGTAAAGATCGTCGTGGACCACAATGTTGTCACCCGATGAAAACATCATGAGCGCGGTCGCTTCCGCGGCCATGCCCGTGGCGAAAGCGAATCCCGCCGTCCCGCCCTCCAACTGGGCCAGGCAGCTTTCCAGCGCCTTCCGCGTGGGATTGCCGCTGCGGGAGTAATCAAATGGCCCCGGCTTCCCCACGCCGCGGAAAGCGAAAGTCGAGGTCTGGTAAATGGGCGGCATCACCGCACCCCAGTGTTCCTGGGGATCGTGCCCGGCATGGATCGCAAGCGTTTTGAAATTCATGAATCCTCGAAAAAAACGGAATACCCCCCCGCAAAGTGGGACGTCGTCCGACAACGTGCTCCCCGGCGGGTCAAGGGCTTTATAAGACTCGGTAAATCTGTCCGAAACATTGCCCGACTTTTCAGGATAGGTACCCGCTCCAGGGCTGTCAATTGCAAATCCCGACTCCGGAAGGGTCGGGGCCTTTGGGGCTGCGGGAGATCCCCTGTGGTGCATCACTTCTCCAGCAACCCCAGGCCGCGAAGCCAGTTGAGGAGCAGCTTGGGCCATTCGCCCAGGGCGGGATCACGCAGGTCCAATCCCACGCCGTGGGGACCCTTCTGAAAGATGTGAAGCTCCGCGGGCACCTGCGCCTTGTGCAGCGCCAAATAGAAGGCCACGCTGTTTTCCGACGGAACCACCGCATCCTCACTGGTGCTGAAGAGAAACGTAGGCGGCGTTTCGCGCGTGACGCGGAGATCGTTCGAGAGGTCTTCGAGCAGCTTGGGATCAGCCGAATCTCCCAGCAAGGCCTGGCTGGAGCCTCGATGGCTATAAGGCGCGACGAACGATACCACCGCGTAGCAGAGAACGGCAAAATCCGGCCGCGAGCTGGCGCGGTCGATGGGATCAGCCGCACTGGCGTTCCCAGCGTCGAAATGGGTTTCGACCGTGGAAGTCAGGTGGCCGCCCGCCGAAAAGCCCATCATGCCGACGCGGTCAGGTTTCACGCCGTATTCAGCCGCATGCGTGCGCACAAGCCGGATGGCTCGTTGGGCATCACCCAGTTCGATGGGGTGATGATAACGCGGCCCAAGCCGGTACTTCAGGACGAAGGCCGATATGCCTGCGGCATTCAGCCAGTTGGCGATCTGCCGGCCCTCATGATTCATAGCCAGGTTGCGATAGCCTCCGCCCGGAGCGACGACGACCGCCGTGGGGACTCCTCCCTGGGCGGGGTAGTAAGTCAGTGTCGGGATGTCGCCATCTTCATGCCCTAAAGCTCCCGGCGCGCCGTTCTCCCAAAGAGGAAAGGTTTGGGGTTCCGATGACGCCGCAGGACGCGCGGCGCCGGGGGTAGGAGTTTGGGAATAAAGGAAAGTGGCCGCCAGGGAAATCAACCACACTGAAATGATGACGCGCAAAAACCTCTTCATTGAACCTCCTTGAAGTCTGCCCATTCTGGAAAAGGCAGCCGGTCCAACTATCGGTAGCGGGGAAAGGTGTTACTGCGGCTTTACGCCGCCATATGGCGAGGTAAACTCGCCGCTACGACCGCCGCGCGGCGAGACAAACCCGCCGGCAAAACTGCTATTCGAACGCTCCGCCCGCTTACCGTTCTGCCGATGGCGGAGTAACCGGCAACACTTTTTCCGTGGTTACCTCGGTAGGCGCGGCGATCAGGGCCAGCCGGTCAACGTCAAACTTCTTGTAAAGGTCCAGGCAAAAGAGTTCGGGCGCATCCTGGAATGCCACCGGCTTCTCCAGCAAGTAGCCCAGGCTGGGAATCCCCTCATGGACGACCACTTTGGCGAATAGCTTGGGCTCGATCGCCGCGGCAACGAGGCCAGCCACCTGGTTGCGCATTCCGGTGATTTCCAGCCGCAGATTCTCAACGCCGCCGCGCTGCCGAGCCCAACGCGACACCTCAATCAACTGGGCTGCCTGCAAACCGATGGGGCGGTCGCCGACCCCGTGCAGAATCTCCGTGTAGTCATCCGCGCCGGGGTATTTCCCCCAGGCATCGCCCATGAACAGCAGGTCGAGCGCCAGGACCTGCTCGCCCCGATTGACCCGGTCCGCCACTTCGCTTCCCTCGGCCCGTTTCCCCGCATCGTTCAGAATCACGGTAACGGGCGCGTGGTCTCCTACGCCGATGGCCCTCAGCCAAACACCGTTTGCCGTAAGCCCGTTGCTCAACAGGAAAAGGAAGGATTTGGTCTCTACTCCCATGTGCTTGGTGATCGCAATCGCCTGCGCCTCATTGAGCTTGACCGGATTGTAGCGAACGACTTCGGCCAGGTCTTTCCTGCCTGCTGTAGCCCAGGTTGCTCGCTCTCCGGCGGCGGAGGGAACGGGCGGGCGCGAGATTTCGCCGGCCAGTTTGCGCGCCAGACCGAGAATCGTCAGGTTATCTTTGGGAAGGCCCACCACCATTTCATCGTATGATTTCAGTTCCGGCCCCACCGGAATCTCCTGGTCCGAAGGAGGAAGCCCAAAGACTTTGGTGAAAAAACGATACGACGTCTCACGATTATCCTGCTGATAGTTGTGCGTGCCGGGATCGCGGTTCTCATGCCATCCGAGGGCGTCTTCCTTGCCGTAGAGTTTGTAGATCGGCACGGTCCCATCAAAGATCAGCGGCTTCACCACCGCCGCGCGATAGCAGCAACTGTCTTCGGCATTGTAGGCGAGCTGCACCGGCCGGGGCGCCATCATGGCAATAAAGTGGGCGTAGTCCTGGCCATCGAGCAAGTCCGTGGCCGACTGTTCCGTATCCCCCAGGTCGCCATATTCCTTCACTTCAACCCGCGTGCGGTTGGAGGAAAAACCCGCCACCGGCATCGCCATCCGGACGCGCTCGTCCATGGAACTGAGGATGATGGTTTGCCACCCGCCACCCGAGAGTCCCGTCATCCCCAGGCGGTTGCGATCGACGTTGGGGTGATTGTAGAGATAGTCCAAGCCTCGGCGCATTTCCAGGTAGAACAGCCCCAACTCATTGGAACCCACCAGGTCCAAATGCGCTCCATTCCAATGGGAATTTTCCGGCTGGTGTAGCTCCCCGCACCATAGCCACTCGATATTCAGCGCCAAGATCCCGCGTTTGGCGTAATTGATGCAGCGCTTCTGCTTGTACTCGGCCGCCTTGCCCAACAGCGGTTCGTGTCCATTCACGTTTAGAATCGCGGGGACCTTGCCCGCCAGGTGGTCAGGCTCATACAGGATCGCCACGGAATAGAACCCGGGAACGATTTCGTACCGCAGCTTGCGCAGTTTGTAGCCGTCGTGGGCCTCGATCACCCCGACCTCTTCGAACTTAGGAGGGGAATTGACCCAATCCGCCGGCCAGCCGTGGAAAGCAACATCCCGCAGCGTGTGTTGGCGAATCCGGTTGGCCTCCGCCGCCCAAGCCTCGCTGCTTTGAGGGTTGGGGGGCGGAGCGATGCGGCTCAAAATGTATTGGCGTACCTGAAAGGCGGAAACTGCCGGCGCCAGATTTTCGCCGGTCAGAATGGGGTTCAGTGTCTCCGGCTCGGACTGAGCGAACGCTGATTCGGTGGCCAGGAAAGTTGCGACTACCAGAAAGCAGTACTTGGCGATGGGACGTGAAAACATACGGACCTCTTTCCCCGGGAATCCTGAAAGTGGAACCGGTGCGCCGCAGACTAACACTTATCCGTCCCTTCCCGCAAAGTGTAAAAAGCCTGTGTAAAAAGCCTGTATGAAAAGCGGGGCGTAGCGCGGACCTGTTTTGTAGGTCCGCGGCTTGTCCCGAATATGTAGGGAAAGGCCGCGGACCTACAAAACAGGTCCGCGCTTTGCACTCTCCAATTCCTTTCCCTTCCGATTTCGTCCCCCTTGACGCCTTCCTTCCCAAGCGATAACGTGAACCTTCGCCATGTTGACCCGCCAACCTTCGCACCTCGGTGCTCTGCAAATCCTGGAAAGAGTAGCCCCTTGCGCTCCCGGCCTTGCCGACTTGCCTCAGGAAATAACCCGCTCACTGGCCGGACTGGCATTGCCAGCAGGTATTCTCCGCGGGAAGCGCATCGCTGTGGGGATTGGGAGCCGGGGCATTGCCAGCATTGATATTCTGGCCCGGGAACTCTGCCATTGGCTCAAGGGTCAGGGCGCGCGGCCCTTCGTGTTCCCCGCCATGGGTAGCCACGGCGGCGCGACGGCCGAGGGGCAGAAGAAAGTCCTGGAGCACTATAGCGTCACCCCGGACTTCCTGGGCGCCGACCTGCTTTCGTCCATGGAAACCGTTTCCCTGGGCGCAACCCCCGAAGGTTTTCAGGCCTTCATGGACCGCGCCGCTTGGGAATCCGACGGCGTGATTTTGCTGAACCGCGTCAAGCCGCACACGGATTTCTCTGGCAAGATTGAGAGTGGGCTGCTGAAGATGATCGCCGTGGGCATGGGGAAAGCCGACGGCGCCCTCGAATGCCACCACTGGAGTTGGAAATTCGGATTTGAACCGGTCATCCGTGCCATGTCAGCGAAGGTGCTGGCCAGTGGAAAGATTCTGGCGGGCGTGGCCGTGGTGGAAAACGAATTTCATCAGGTGGCCGCGGTGCGCGCGGCGGCCGCATCCGGCATCGTCGCCATGGAGGAAGCTTGTCTCGCAAGCGCCCGGGGACTGGTGGCGCGGATTCCCTTCCCCAAGCTCGATCTTTTGATCGTCAATGAATTGGGGAAAAACATCAGCGGCACCGGATTGGACACGAAAATCGTCGGACGCGGCGTCGAACTCCAACCCGGCGAGGCACCGAAGATTCGCCTGATCTATGTCCGGGATCTCACTCCTGAAAGTGGCGGCAACGCCCTTGGCGTGGGATTGGCAGACGCCATCCACGAGCGGCTATACCACAAGATCGATTTGCAGAAGATGTACGCCAACGCTCGGACCTCGATGAATCCTCCCATGCCGCGCATCCCCATTTTCTGGCCGTCCGACGAGCAAGCGCTCTCGTGGCTTCTGGGCGCGCTGGGCAGCCCCGAACCAGCGGAGCAGCGCGTGGCCTGGATCCGCAATACCCTGAACCTCAACCGCATTGCCATTTCCGAGTTGCTGGCGCGCGACGCTGCAACGCTGCCCGGGTGGCGACTGCTGCCAGAACCCTTCGCGCCAGCCTTTGACGTAGATGGAAATCTCCCATCATCCCCAGTATAGTTCCGTACCCCATAAAGGTTATCTGCGCGTGCGAAGCTTTAGAGTGCGGCAGCTTGCTGCCGCTTTTTCCCCAGCCAGCTTGCTGGCTGGTCGATAGCATTAAACTTCAGTTCAGCACGTGGGGGCATGAAGGTCTGCGATACAAAAGCGACTTGCCAAACCGGTTGCGGGAGTGGAATTGTGCGCACGTTTGAAATCCCGCGAGCGAGCTCGCGGGAAGGAAAGCGGCAGCAAGCTGCCGCACTCTAAAGCTCCGCACGGTATGCCAAAAGGGGGTGAATTGCAGCGAGCCGCGGCGCGTGCTATTGTCTCGCCCTTGATATTACCGGACCAATTCGTTCGAAGCCGTCTTCATCGATTTCGGGAGGTTCTCATGAAAGCCAAGCACACACTCGCATTGATCTTCAGCATTCTTCTCTCCATCGCCGCGGGGTCGCACGCACGCGGCGCTGACGTTGCCAAGCCCACCGTCACTGTCTCCATTTACGGACGTGCGAATTCTGTGGTCTGGGTCGTGAAAGACCTCGACCCAGTGGTGAATTACTGGGAAAAGCTGGGACTGAAGAATGTTCAAAGGACAAAAGTCGCGGAATTCACTGGCCTGATTTACCGAGGCAAGCCGGCCCCCACCACGGCCAAGTCTGCCTTCGGCCACGTCGGGGGAGTGTTGATTGAGTGGATTCAGCCGGTGACCGGAACCAACATCTACACGGAGTTCCTGAAGCGGCATGGTGACGGCATTCTCGCCCTGGGTTTCGCCGCAAAGAGCGACCAGGAACTCGACCAACAGATTCAATATTTCCAATCGAAGGGCGTGGAGGTCGCGGAGCGCACCCAGTGGAAGGGAACGAAGGGAACGGGCCACGGGGCTTACCTCGACACCGCAGAGAAGGGCGGCGGGGTTGATATTGCGATTTACTATGATCCTGACGGCCCCGCGCCGGCCGCAGCGGGCGCCGACAACGACTACCCTCTAACGAAACTCAACCACTACGCCTTTGTGGTCCGCGACGACCGGAAAGTGGGAGCATACTGGCAAAGCCTTGGCTTTGGCGGCATGCAGGTGGAGCACAACATCAGCGTCAACCGTTTCTACCGCGGGCAGCCGGGGAAATTCGAAATGGATCTCGGCTGGCAGCGATTTGGGGATTTACCTTTTGAGTGGATCGAGTCAACCCAAGGGCCCAATGTTTACGAGGAGTATTTCAAAAGGCACGGCGAGGGGGTCCACCACATGGGAGTCGACGTCAAGGACATGGATGCCGCCGTAAAGATGTTCGAGGGCAAAGGAGCGCCCCGCACCATGTGGGGTGGATGGGACACACCCACATCCAAAGGACGATTTGCTTACCTCGATACCGACCCGCATGGCGGAGTCACCCTCGAAATCCTTTGGGACCAGCCGATGCCCAAGTGATGGACCTCGAAGAGGTCCAATGTCATTAGCCGTGGGTGAAACCCACGGAATCGATGCACCCCGTTAATTTCCCAACCCCGGAGGGGTTGAATAATGTCCACCTATACCCAGATTCTCTATCACATCGTGTTTTCGAGCAAGGGTCGTCGACCCGTGCTTTCGGACTCGCGGCGGGATGAACTCTTTATGTACATGACCGGCGCGATCAAGAACAGCCATTGCCGTCCTGTATGGTTAAATGGCGTAAGGGACCATGTCCACATTCTGCTTAGCCTCCGCCCGACCGTTGCGCTGGCGGATTTGGTGAAGGACATCAAAGTCGCGTCTTCCGTCTGGATTAAGGATGATCATATCTTCCCTAATTTCGATGGTTGGCAGGAAGGGTATGGAGCTTTCACGTATTCCCTTCACGACGAGCCAGAACTGGTTGCCTACCTCAAAGCGCAAGAGGAACACCACCGGAAGACAACGTTTTTGGAAGAGTATCGAAAGCTGCTGTTTGATCATGGGATCAAGTTCGAGGAGAAGTATTTTCCGTAGGATATTCGACCCCTTCGGGGTCGACGGAGCGGGTGTGTCGGAGGGCACTATCCGTGGGTTCCCCCCACGGTTAATGACATTGTTCCCCTTCGGGGAACGGGGATTTTGGTTGGGGAACAGGGTCCGTGGGTTTCACCCACGGCTAATGATATTGTTCCCCTTCGGGGAACAAACGTCCACTCTTGACTCCCGCGCGGTGTGGCCTCAGAATGAAAATGTTGGCGGGGCGACTCTCAATTCATAGGGCTGCGAAGGAATGATCCGAAAGAGCACTATTCTGGGCCTCCGGTGGTTGATCGGCTCAAGCCTCACGATAATGATCGGCGTCTTTTTCGCCCCGCCAGTCCTGGCCCAAACTCCCTCCCCTCACGTCTCTTGCGAATCTATTTCCAGCGCCATTCTCGGACGGTCGGTGGATTACTGCGTCGCGCTTCCTCCCGGCTACGATGCCGGCGCCGACCGGTACCCGGTGCTCTATTACCTCCACGGCCTCTTCGAACATGCCCAGAGTTGGAGCGAACATAGCGGGCAGCAAACCTGGGAAAGTCTGATGAGCCAGGGAAAGATCGGCAAGTTCATCGTCGTGATGCCCGAAGGCGGCAAGAGTTTTTACGTTAACTCCCTTGACGGCCATGAGCGCTACGAAGATTTCTTCATTCAGGAACTCGTTCCGGCGATTGATCACAAGTATCGTACGATCGCGAATCGAGGGACCCGCGGAATTACCGGCGTTTCGATGGGGGGCTACGGCGCGCTGCATCTCGGCATGATGCATCCAGACGTTTTCGGCGCCGCCAGCGCCCACAGCGCGGCGCTGATTGCGAAATTTCCCAATCCCCTCCCCACCGAGGGCCGCTGGGGGTTCTACGCGCGGGTGCTGCAAGAACCCTTCGGCTCGCCTCTGAACGAGGCTCACTTCGACGCCAACAACCCGCTGACCCTCGCCGAGCATCCGGAGCGCTTTGCCAACTTGAAGCTTTACTTCGATTGTGGCGATCAGGACCGCTACGGTTTCGACGCAGGCGCCAAAGAGTTGGGCCAAATTCTGACTTCCAAGGGCTTTCCCCATCAGTTCGTTCTGCGGCCGGGCAACCACGGGTGGAGCTATTTGGACCAGTACCTGCACTTCTCCCTGGAATTCCACTCGCAGGTCTTCAGCCAGGCTGTGGAAACACGCGCGGCCGGGAAGAGAGTTTCGCCGTGAGAACTGCTCTGTGCCGTACCCTCTTGCTCGCCTCGCTGCTCGTGGGGTGCGCTCCCGCGTGGGCTTCTTCCGACGCGGAGGCGCGCGTGCTCGATTACATCCGCACGCACCTTCAGCCCGGCCAGCCCTTGATGGTAACTGACCTTTATAACCGGGTTTTTACCCAGCCGGACGAGCGTCAGGCTCTTAACAAGCTGTATAATGCTTTCTTCCGTATTCCGCTCTTTGTAGCCAATTATCAGGAGAAATTCAAATCGCCCCCAACGCTCGCGGTAATTGCCGAACAATTTGACCTGCCTTCGCCGGCGGCCGCCGATGTCCTGCTGCGGGTCATGGAATCTGACCCCCGCGTTCCGCGGTTCCTCACGCGCGATCCGAAGACGGGTGAAATCACTCACGTGGACGTGGAAAAAATCAAGGCCGACCCAAAATTCGGCCAGGCCTTGGCGCGGCAGATCGGTGGTTGGGAAGGCAAACCGGCCGCGAACGTAACCCTCGCGCGCCTCGGCGGTGGTGATCTTCACATCGCGGATTTCCAGGGTAAAGCGGTGCTCCTGGAGGTTTGGTTCACCGGCTGCCCACCTTGCATGCAGGAAGCCCCCGCGCTCGTTTCCCTTGACCGGGAGCTTTCCCCGCGCGGCCTGGTGATTGTCGGCGCCAACGACGATCGCACTCTGGGCCTCGATTACGACGACTCGGTGCGGCAGCGGTACGTTCAGGAACACCACATCTCCTACCCCATTGTGAACTGGACAAAGGAAAGCGATCAGGCTTATGGTGGCATTGCGATCTTCCCGACCCTTTTCTTGATCGATCGAAAAGGGGTGGTCAGAGACCACTGGATCGGGTACGTCCAACTCGAAGCCCTTAAGAAAGCAATCAATGGGGTCTTGAGCGAGAACTGACGCATGCCTTCATCAATCCGCGTGTTAGCGCTTTTCGCTCACCCTGATGACGCGGAGTTTCTTTGTGCGGGGACGCTGGCTCATCTCGTTGATCGCGGCGCCTCCCTCCACATTGCCACCATGACCGCGGGCGACTGCGGCAGTTCCATTTTGTCTTCAGCAAAAATCTCGCGCATCCGCCGCGGAGAAGCTCAGCGCGGCGCGGCCTTATTGAGCGCGCCATACACGTGCCTGGAAGAACTTGATCTGCTGATTTGCTACGATCGTCCCACACTCCACAAAGTGATGGAGCTCGTGCGGCGAGTAGATCCGGCCCTGGTAATCACCCACTCTCCCCAGGACTACATGGTCGATCACGAAACCACCAGCCGCCTCTGCCAATCGGCCTGTTTTGGCGCTTCGGCAAAAAACTTCCGCACCGGAGCCCGCCGCCCATCTCCGTCGGTGCGGACCATCCCGCACCTTTACTACAGTCAACCCTTTAGCAATCGCGACATCCTGGGAAATGAGATCTTCCCTCGCATGGTCGTGGATATCAGTGCCACGCTGGAACGGAAGGAAAAGATGCTGGCGTGCCACGAAAGCCAGCGTGCCTGGCTCCAGTTTCAGCAGGCCCTGCGGGAAATCGACGATCCACTCCGGCAAATGGCCGCCCGCGCCGGTGAACTCGGAGGCTGCCGTTGGGCAGAGGGTTTCCGCCAGCACCTTGGTCAGGGATTCCCTCAGGAAAACTTGCTGGCTTCGTTACTCGGTGACCTCGTGCGGCCGGCCCGCACTTCTGGAACTCACATCGATGGACAGGATAGACAGGATAAAAAGACAGACTAAGAAAGTTAACTGAATTATCAACTATTGCGTTAAAATATGCCTTTGTAAGTAGCTTTAGACCTGGCCGTTTATTGATTTCGATAGGCGCGGCAGCCAGAATGGCCGAGTAAGAAATCCTGCCTACCCTGGTTATCCATGGAAATTCACAGCTTTTCTTTACCTCTGCGGGGGGGCTTGCGGAAGTATAATGCCAGAGGAAGATTGTAGGATTTCGGACGTCGGGTTGGCGGGTAAAGTTCAGGGTGCGTTGCTACAACCGAATTTCTAGAAGGCTGTCCGCATATCCTTCGCGCCGCTTGATCAGGCGCTGGGGCCCCGCACTCTATGGCGGCAAAGCGGCGGACACGCTTATCCTTTTCGCGCTCCTGCTGGGCTGTTGCAACACTCAGTGCCGCGCTCAAAACGCACCCTCCCTTTGGGGGCGGCCGGTTACCAACCTACACTTTGACTGCGACTGTAACCTTAAACTCCAGAGTTTCCCCGGCGCCGTGACTCAGCAGATCGGCGAACCTCTTGATCCCGCGAAGGTCTCCGAAAGCCTCAAGCGTCTCTACGCCACTGGGCGCTTCTCGGAACTGCGCGCGGAAGGCGCTCTCGAAGGCAATGGGGCATCTCTCACCTTTGTCGCCCGCGCCCAGTACTTCATTGGAATCGTGACTGCGGAGGGCAATCCGGGCCCCATTGAACCCAGAGCCCTCGTTACGGCGTCACGATTGCGCCTGGGCCAACCCCTCACCGACGAAGTCCTCGCGGCCGGGCACAAACGCCTGAGCGACCTGCTGGTTGCCAACGGCTACTACCAGTCTCGCATTACCCAGGAAGTTGCTCGTAACCGCGACACGCTGGAAGCCAACGTGAGCTTCACCATCCAAGCCGGCCCTTCCGCGCGGGTGAGCGTTGTGGAATTTCACGACGACTCCGGGTTCCCTCCCGAGCGCTTGATGAAGGTTGCGGGCTGGCACCCGAACATGAACCTGACGGCCGCGAGGGTTGAGCACGGCCTGTACCGCCTCCACCAATTCTACGTGGGCCAAGGGCGAATTCAGGTTAACGTCAGCATTCAGCAGAGAGATTACGACGCCAAAGCCAACACCGAAAAAGTGATCGTGAAAGCGGACGCCGGGCCGCTGGTCCGCGTACGAGTGCAGGGCGCAACGGTTTCCTCCTCGCAACTTCAAAACCTGCTGCCCCTCTATCATGACGGAGCGACCGACGATGAAGCCCTGGCCCGCAGCGAGAAGCAGTTGATCGAACATTTCGAGCGGCAGGGGTATTTCTTTGCCTCGGTGAAGGCCACCCGTGCACAGATTAAGGAGCCGCAACCCCACCTCGAAGTCCTCTTCCGCGTGAACCTTGGACAGCGCGGTAATTTCGCCGGCTACGGCGTACAAGGGAATAAAGCGGTCCCGACGGCCGAACTGTTGGCCGCGATCACCCCACCGGTTCAGGGATTACTTCCGCCTTCACCCACTTACAGCCAGGAGCTTGTGGATCAAAAGACCGCGGCGCTCCTAGCCCTCTACCAGTCGCAGGGATTTCTGGACGTCAGCATTGCGCCTTCGATTAACGATAACTTCGGAGGTGTCACCGGCCGTCGATATGTTACCCTCGTCATCCAGGAAGGGGCGCGGACGACAGTTTGCAAACTCACCCTGACGGGTATCGATCCCGCCACCGAGAGGAAGATCTGGCCGTTACTCGCGAGCAAACCGACGCGGCCCTACTCGCAGGATCGCGCGCGCGTTGACCGCAACCACATCCTGGATTATCTGGCAGACCACGGATACACCCACGCCGCCGCAAGCTGGCGCACCACGCCCGCGAAAACTGCCCATCAAGTGAATTTGGAGTTCCAGATCGTTCCCGGGGCGCAAGATCGCATCCAACACATCGTGGTCTTGGGAGACGAACACGTGCGCCGCGGCCTGGTGAATCGACAACTGCTGATCCACGAAGGGGAACCGATCGGCCAGAGCGCGGTGCTCGATTCCCAGCGGCGTCTCTACGACCTGGGAATCTTCAACCAGGTTCAGATTACCCCGCAAGACGAGCCGAATTCCGACACGAACAAAACCTTGCTGGTCGGGCTGGAGGAGTCCCGCCGCTGGGTGCTGGGTTACGGTGGCGGCTTCGAAGTTCAAAAACTGGGCAGCAATCAGCCGCAAGGTCAGTACAAGGAAAGCCCGCGATTATCGCTCAGCTTGACACGTTTGGATGTCGGCGGGCGCGGGCAAACCTTCAGTATGAGCGGGCGGCTTTCCAACATTGATACGGGCGCGAACATGGGTTATCTGATTCCCCGCCTGCTCAATCGCGATGATCTTAGCTTGCGCATTAATGGTTTGGTGGATCGCTCGCGCGACGTCCTGACGTTCACGGCAGACCGCAAAGAAGCTTCCATCAGTGTTGAGAAGCGCTTCAGTGCCTCCACACTGTTGATCGGGCAATACAGCTTCCGCCGCGTGGAAGCCCTCGATATTTCCAGCAAGATATCCGCGCAGGAAATTCCTTTGCTCAGCCAGCCGGCGCTGGTGGGCATGTTCGGTGGGAGCTTTGTTGAGGATCACCGCGACGATCCGTCGGACGCGACTCGCGGCATTTACACCCTCGTGAATGCGGGAGTTTCCTGGCGGGACTTTGGATCCCAGGCAAACTTCCTGCGTTTCACCGGACAGAACTCCACGTACTATGCCTTGGGTTCCCATTTGGTTTTCGCGCGGAAAACGCAGTTCGGCGTGGTGTCTCCTTATGGAAGCCTGTACAAGATCACCGTACCTGCCAGCAACGGCCAGCCCGCCGAGGTCATCCTTACGGATTCGATTCCTTTGCCGGAACGCTTCTTCCTGGGCGGCAGCGAATCCATGCGCGGCTTTTCCATCAATCAGGCCGGCCCTCGCGACCCTGACACCGGCTATCCCATCGGCGGCAACGCGCTTTTCCTGAACTCCGTCGAGTTGCGCTTTTCTTTCGCGCAACGGCGTTTGGGCTTGGTGGTTTTCGAAGACATGGGCAATGTTTACGACAGCATTCGCAGAATGCGGCTTTTGAAGTTCACTCAGTCCTCCCCTAGCGATTTCGATTACACCTGCCAGGCGGTAGGAATAGGCTTTCGCTACAAAACCCCCGTGGGACCTATCCGTTTCGACGTGGGTTACAATTTGAATCCTCCAAGGTTCAACGTGATCACCACTACGAACGGCGTGGAGAACACCGAGGTGCAACGATTATCGCACGCACAGTATTTCTTGAGCATCGGGCAAAGCTTCTGATCCTGGTGGCATGGGTGGCCAGCGTCACGGCCGGCGGCGCGGCTTCGACCGCGGCGGAAACCCTGGATCGCGTGGTCGCCTCCATCGGCCACCTGGCCATCACCGCAAGCGACGTGGAGCAGGAATACCGCTTCGAGCGTTTCCTTGATGCCCAGTGGCCGCCGCCACCTCCCGATGCAGCCCAGATCGCCGAGGCCCGCGAACGCCTTACTAACCAGATCGTCCTGACGCAGGAAGAGAATCCCAGGCCCACCGATCGAGCGGAAAGCGAAAAGTCCGCGGCATTGCGCCTGGACGCACTTCGCAAGCAATATGTTCACCCGGAGGACTATCAGCAAGCGCTTAAGGATCTGGGCATGACCGAGGCGGAGGTGGCGGCGCGTGTGGCGCAAGAAGAACTCATGCTTCGGCTGATCGATCAACGCCTGCGCCCCGCCGCTTCTCCCAGTGATGAGGAGGTCGCTGATTACTATCGCTCGACGTTCGTCCCGACATTCCAAAAGAAGAACGGCGGCGCAACGGCGCCCCCGCTTTCCGAGGTGGCAGACCAGATCCGTGAAGTCCTTACGCAGAAACGCATTAACGAATTGCTCGATCAATGGATCGAGGAGCTGAAACCCACAACCAATGTGCGGTTCCACACGTTCTAAGTACGAGGTTTCAGGTATCAGGTGTCAGGTGTCAGAATCGACACACGAAATTCAAAACTCGAAATTAGACGAAGGCCATGTCACGCCCACGAATGCAGGGGCCATCGATTTCCATTTTCACGGGAATGACTGCTTAGCCGAGAGCCCGGTTTCGATTTTCGGGTTTCGAATTTCGAGCGTCGATTTACGAGCTTCATCATAAGGAAGGTTGCCTACGCGCTGGAAAGTCTCCAAACCGGTTCGCATCACGCTCTATCTGATGGAAAGCCTGATGGTGCTGGCGCTCAGTACCCTGATCGTCATGAGCAGTTCTTGGTTCCAGCACGTGTTGGAGCGCCAGGTCATCGCCGGCCTGGAGAGCCTCACGGGCGGCCGCGTGGAAATCGGCCACTTCCGCTTTAGGCCGTGGCTTTTTCAGATCAGGCTGGACAGATTGGTAGTCCATGGTGCGGAGGCCGCCGCCGATCCCCCCCTGATTACCGTGCGCGAGGTGGAAGCAGGTATCAGCCCCCAGCGGCTCTTGCGCCGGCGGCTTCGCCTGCGCCACTTGGACATCGATACCCTCGAAATGCACCTCCGCACAAACTCCCAAGGCATCTCCAATCTTCCCAGCCCGCCGGAGCCAATCTCCACGCAACGAAGCCTGACGGATTTGATGGATCTTTCCATTGGACGGCTGACTGTTTCCCACTCGGCTTTCTTCTGGAATGATCAGCGGCAACCGGCGGAAATAGACGCGAAGGAGCTGGCAATTCTTCTCAGCATGTCGCGTGGCCGGTACAGCGGCACGCTTTCTTCTTCCGCCGCTACGATTCGTTCGTCGAGTTGGTCGACTCCACCCATTACTTTTAATAGCCGCTTTGAACTTTCGCACGCCAGCCTGGTCTTCTATTCGTTCGCGTGGCAGGCACCAGGCACGACCGGTGGGGCTTCGTTCACAATCCTCCCCCGCCCTGTCCTCGAAGCTTCCGGTACATTCCACACGGCGACGGAGATCCCCGCCCTGGCCCGAATGCTCCACACGCCGGAATTGCGGGCGGGCACTCTGCAAATCGATGGACACGCCATTTATCAAGGCGGAAGCATTTCGGCGCAAGGCCGGGCGCAAGCTCGCCAAATCGCGATTCTCACGCCGGAGATCCCTTCCCTTCGCCTGGATGCCACAGCAAATTACGCACTCGATAGCCATCGGCTCAATCTCACCAACCTCTTCGTCTCAGTTTGGGGAGGGACGGTGCAGGGATCGTTCCAGGCGAATTTCGAAAACTCACCGGCAAAGTTCCGCTTAAACACGCAGATCCATAACCTGCGTCTGGATAACATGCTGGCCGCCACGAACACGCCGCCCCTCCTCGCGGCGCAATTGCATCCGGCGTCGATGGCCGGCGGCGCCCTTAGTGCAACGTGGTCGGGGCGGGGGGAAGGGCTGAAAGCGGATTTCGATCTCGCTCTGCAAGCACCGGCGGCCGCGCCTCCCCACACGCTTCCCGTCAGCGGCGCCGCACGCGGGACGCTTGAAGACGGGCACGGCATCGTCATCCACCTTGCCGACTCGGAATTGCGGACGCCGCATTCCATCGTCACGGCGCGCGGGACACTTACGCAGAAAAGTGCGTCGCCCACGGTGGGAGAACCGCTTGCGCTCACCGTCTCGACTGACAACTTCGAGGAATGGCGGCCCTTCTTCGAGGCGCTGGTGGCCGCCCCCTCCGGCATCCCTTTGGTCCTCGCGTCGCGGGCGGAGTTTTCCGGGCAACTGAGCGGCAGCTCTGAGGAACCCTCCCTGCGAGGGCGCGTGACCATGGGCCAGTTCCGGTATCACGGGTGGGCTTGGGACCGTCTTGCCGCAGTCGTTGCCCTCAATCCCGGATTCGTCCAGATCACCGACGGGCGCGTTGATCATGGGAAGAGCTCTTTTGAGCTGAACGGTTCCGCGCAGCTCGATGGCTGGCGAGTGACGCCCAGGTCCGAGGTGCGCTTCTCTGCCCAAGCGCAGCGCACGTCCATCGAGGGCCTTAAGGCCGTCATCAACTCCGACCTTCCCGTTCGCGGCTCCGTCACCGGCCGCGTGGACGTTGAAGGAACCGCCGCGACCCTGGCGGGCTCCGGCTTGTTGCGGATCGATGCCGGAGCCATTGCGGATGAACCTTTTGATTCCTTCTCCGCCCGATTGCAGGTTGCGAAGTCCATCTGGAAGCTACAAGACATCCATCTTACAAAGAGCCATGGGCAACTGACCGGCAACCTCGTTCTGGAGCCCGAGCGCCAGTTTGCTTCCGGCCAGTTAGTGGGAACGGATTTCCGCTTGGCGGACATTCACCGGTTGTCGATGGCCGCTTCCACCGTCCTTCCCAAGGGGGGCCTGGAGGGCAGCCTGAGTTTTGAGGCGCACGGCCAGGGAAATCCGCAGGATTTCCACCTGCGAAGTTCATGGCGATTCCGGGACTTGAGCATTGCGGGCACTCCCCTGGGCGAGTTCCACGGCACGCTCGCGGGCGAAGGTAAACAGCTAAGTCTCGACGGCGAGGATCATAGCCCAGGGGGAAATCTGCACCTCAGCGCCAAGGCGACAGCAGAGGGTGATTGGCCGATGGAGGCGGAAGGCGAATACTCCAGCCTGCGCGCCGATCCGTGGATTCAAGCCTTCTTCAAGCGCGAATTCGGGGCGGCGGTGACCCTGGGGGGTACTTTCCATGCCGCGGGGCCTTTGCGCACTCCGGAGAAAATCGACCTCCAATCCCATGTGCGTGACCTGGCGGTGGACTTTCCCAGCGTCCAGTGGCGTAACGCCCAGCCTGTCGATGTGCAATTCTCCGACGGCCGGCTGGCGCTCAGCCGGTTCGTCATGCGCGGACCTTCCACGGAACTTGCTATGGAGGGGACGGTGCGCTTCGCGGGCGGAATCACGCTGGCCGTCAACGCCGAGGGCGCCGCAAACGCCACCTTGCTGACCATTTTCGATCCCCATCTTCAGGCGGCAGGCCGCTCGACCCTGCACTTGCGTCTCACCGGCACGCCGGAACGCCCCGTGCTGAACGGCGCCATCGATATTCAAGATATGAGCTTGGGGTACAGCGAGCTGCCGTTTCGCTTTAGTAGCCTGCAAGGATCCATCTCCCTCGAGGGCGAGCGCGCCGTCATCCGCTCCCTGCGCGGCACGAGCGGCGGAGGAACGGTCAACCTCAGCGGTTTCGTAACCCTGGTGGAAAGCCCGCGCTTTGAAGTTCGCGCCGACCTTAGCCAAGCCCGCATGCGCTATCCGCCCAGTTTCACCTCCGTGTTCAATGGCAGCCTTCGCCTGAATGGAGGTGTCGAGCAGGCGGAAATATCAGGAGATATTGTTGTTCATCAGATGGTTCTCAATGAGAATATCAATTTCATATCAAAGATTCTTGAATCCTCTAACCCGATGCCGGACCAGACGGTCAGCGTCAACTCACCCATCGCCTCGAAGATTCGTTTGAATGTTCGGGTTACCTCCGCGCCCCCCGTGCAGTTGCAGACCCCCAATTTCCGGCTGGTGGGGGATATCGACCTCCGGCTGCAAGGCACCGTGGCCGATCCCGTGCAGGTGGGAAGCATCCATTTCCTCAGCGGGGAATCGATCTTCCGCGGCAACCGGTACACCTTGGTGCGGGGTGATATGAACTTCACCAACCCCTTCCGCACGCAGGCCTATCTCGACTTGGAGGCCGAGACCCAGGTGCAGAGCTATGACCTGACACTCGATATCTCCGGCCCTTTCGACCGGCTGAAGTTCTCGTATCGTTCCGACCCACCCTTGGCCAATACGGATATCCTTTCTCTCCTGGCGCTCGGCTACGTGAAACAGGAAGGAGCTTATTCGACCGCAGCGGGTAACCCCAGCGCCAGCATCGGGGCCTCCGCGATTCTCTCCGAAGCACTCTCCAGCCAGACGACCAGCCGCATTCAGCATTTGTTCGGGGTGAGCAGAATCAAGATTGATCCCAACGTGTCAATGCCCGGGTTCGGATCCGGCGCACTCGTCACGGTGGAGCAGCAGGTCACGCACGATCTTACCCTCACCTATGTCACCGACACTTCTTACTCGCAGTACCGCATCATCCAATTCGAATGGAATATCAGCGACAAGGTTTCAGTGCTGGGAATCCGTGACCAAAACGGAGTTTTCGGCGTCGAATTCCGTTTCCGCCGGCGCTTCAAATAACCCGTTTGGACCTTGAAGAGGTCGGATGCCTGTTCTTCGTATAGCCCCTCCGCTCTCCCGATGGTATACTGGTCAGGTTGCCGCGAATTTGCATGGCGGTCTGGGAGCACGGCTTCCGGATGCGCGCGCGGCGCAAAGCCACGGAGAGGTGTCCGAGTGGCTGAAGGAGCACGCTTGGAAAGCGTGTTCACGAGTAATCGTGACGTGGGTTCGAATCCCACCCTCTCCGCCAGCCTATCTTTTGCAGTTTCAGTTCTTTGGGAACACTCTGTTTTTCGTGTACCTATAATGTCCCCTTCCCTGGACAATGTGTTATGTTTTGGGATTGTAAGCTCTCGCTGCGTGCACGGTTGGACATAGGGAATGACCAAGACCAAGAAGGCCTCCTGGACCTGGCATGCTCGCCTTTACTTACTCCGTTACGAAGTGGACCCCCCGATTCCTCTCGACGTTTTCGGGACGGCCATACGGGAATCGATAAGCCGCATAAGTAAGCACGGACCAAGCGAAGAAGATTTGTGTGATGAGTGCCACACCATCGAGGAGAATTTGGAGCTCGCTTTCATAGCCTGTCAATTGACGATCACGAGGGTGGTCGCTCGGTGCAGAGCATTTCACGAATCCAAGGACTTTCAAAGTAAGTACAAATGGGGAAGGAAGGACCTGATGGAAAGGTGCAACGCAAAGGTGCGTGGCACCCCTTTCACGCGAATCACTGCGATCGACGTGTTTGCAAATTATGCAAAGCATCAGAACGAGTGGGGATACAATTGGAGTAAGTTAAATCATAGGTCCCGACCGACAGCAGAAATTGTCGAGAGGATCGGTGGTACTCCTGGCACTCCCCCAAGCATGAGGACGGGATTCAGGAAAATTGTCGGTCATTCGCATTTTGAGAGGGTGGATGAACTGAGTGACATCATTGCAGCGTGGGGCGATAGGCTCGCCGCAGCGTACGAACGCGAGCTCAAAGCAGAGAAATTGTTGCCGAAGATGACAACCGCCAATCGTTGATCCTAATGATAGGTGGGCTTCTCTAAATGGGTCCCGGAATTGTCGGCCTGCCATGTTCGCCACACATCTGCTTCTAGCTGTTCCTGTCGAGCCCGCACCCACGGCGAATAGTGCTTTTCAGTCACCTTGATGCTGCTGTGGCCAAGCAAGACTGAAACCCGCTCCATTGGAACGCCAGCTTGCAAAAGTCCGACCGCGAACGTGTCGCGAAAGCGGTGGGCGTGTCCATCGGGAATCCCCGCTTCCTTGAACACACCCTTAAGCGCCCGCTGCCAGTCTCCGGTCGCGCTCGCGAGCCTTGATTCGCCGGTCCAGAAGAAATACCTCTCGCTGACCTTCGGGGCTGCCTCAAGCGCGTTCAGAACAAAGTCCTGCAACGGGCAAGAGACGGGCGTTCCCGTCTTTGCCGTGTAGAGAAACAACTTGTCACCTGTGATTCGCTTCCGCTCGAGCATAACGGCATCGCCGACCCGCAACCCGCTGTAACGAAGCAGCAGCACAAAGGCCCGGATGCGCCGGACGTTCTCCGCGCCACGGTACTTACCCCCTCGGCACTTTTTCCCGTACTTCTCACACGCGCTCAGGATGTCGGCCATCTGGTCGGGCGTATAAGGCATCGTCGGTCGCTGCTTCACCTTCGGGCTCTCGATATTGCGAGCCTGGTTCTCATCAATCCATTTGCACTTGTATTCAAAACGGACGAAAGCCCGCAGGTGGCTCGTAGTTTTTATACGATTCACTTTCTTCTTGACAATACAAAGTACTTCTGAAACAATAACTATATATTAATAAAGCCGGCTCTGCCCAGTGCCGCATGTGCGCGTCGGAGGCCAGTCAGCTAGCTAACGACGAGGCGGGCCGACAAACTGTACCAATGACATTGCGACTTCATGACCCTCAGCGGGCAAAGCGCCCTAAGCCGTCAACCTATTGAAAATGAGGAGCCTAAAAGCATTTTTTCTCCTCCCAAAGCAAGTGTAGCGCGGACCTGTTTTGTAGGTCCGCGGCTCTCCCTCCATTTGCAGGGAAATGCCGCGGACCTACAAAACAGGTCCGCGCTACACTTCACCTTTCCGCCAGCGACATTTTGTAGCTTCTAACACTGGTAGATTTATCTTGACTTTCGTAATGTAGGTTGATACAATAACCGTGTGTTACTGTGGGGTGAAGGCATGTCCGCGCGCAAGTCTCCCACCTTCTCGAAGCGGAGCCCATCCAACCTACGAAGTCAGCAGGGCATAATTCCGGCGTCAGCGTCCAAAGACGAAAATCCGAGGGTCATGCAGAGGATGGAAGATTCCAGCCGGCGGCGGATTTACGATTGCCGATTGCCGATTTTCGGAGGGCCTGCCCCTCTATTGTGGCGGTTCACGAGAATGCTCTTGAGGGCAAACACCAACGCCGCGAGGCGGAAGTTGACGAAAGTCGCGCCTGAGGCGACTATGTTTATCAAAATACAGGTAGTTAGAAGAGACTCGGGAGAAATCGGACGGCCCCAGCGAAAGTTCAAGTCATTGAAAGAAAGTAAGTTAGTCCGAGGCCGATGAGGCGCTGAAAAGAAAAAGATGTTAAAAACGAAGGATGATCCGACTATGTACATGAAAACACAGGCGACTTGGACAATGTGTCGCTCGGCAAACCCGGCTTTTTTGCACCGATTGAGCTGTAATCGACGAAAAACGGTCGAGCTTTTGGGCCGAAAATGCGCAGACCGCGCGATGATTCGGGGCGAAGTGACGCCTTTCGAGCGCGCCTTAAGCAATGCGAGCGGGTCAGCACGCGCCGATGCAGATTGTCGCACTACCGACCTGAAGGTCGGCGCTACACTCATGGTCACTATAGGGGCTGCGGGTTTGCACGGATGGCGAAAATCTCGCAAAGCCCTACCTCATTGAAATTGCAATGGCTAGCTCATTCTGCGTGGAAGGGCAATGAAGAAACATGGGCGGCAAAAATGAAGGGTAGGATCAATCTGTTATTGAAAACGCATGGAGAAGAAATGCCCGAAATCAGGCTTGCCAATGTATCCTTGGAGATAAAGGACCTATAGACGGATTGCCATTATTTCTATGAAAATAGAGTGGTTATTGAAGATGAAAATGACCAGTGACAAGTGGCGGGGGCATCCTCAGAAAACCGACAAAACTTTTGTCTCGTTCTTCCGTCTTACGGAAGATAGCCGTTTCCCCGAGAGGTGATGCTCATGGGCATTTTGGTTAGCGACATACGGTATGCCGCGCGAGTGCTGGCGAAGAATCCCATTTTTACCGCCGTCGCGATACTGACGCTGGCGCTGGGTATTGGCGGTAATACCGCGATTTTCACGCTCCTCGATCAGGTCCTGCTGCGCCTGCTTCCCGTGAAAGAACCGCAACAATTGGTCCTTCTTACCATGCGCGGGCGCCACTACGGCAACAACTGGGGCGGCAATGCGATCTCCTACCCGATGTACCGGGACTTCCAGGCCCACAACGAAGTCTTTTCCGGCATGTTCTGCCGCTTCCCGACTCGGGTGAGCCTTACCTTTGGTGGGCGGGCGGAGCGCGCCGAGGCCGAGCTTGTCTCGGGGACATACTTCAGCGTGCTCGGAGTGACCACAGCACTGGGCCGCCCGTTTACTCCGGAAGAGGATCGCGTGGCGAACGGCGCGCCGCTGGTGGTGCTGAGCTACAACTACTGGAAGCAGCGATTCGGCGGCGATCCCGCCATCTTGGGCAAGACGCTTACGATCAACAAGCACGACATGACGGTCATTGGGGTGGCGCAAGCGGGTTTTGACGGCGTGGAATTGGGATACACGCCGAAACTCTTCATTCCGGTGATGATGCAGGAACAGGTCGTGATCGTTCCGACGAGCATGCTCACCGACCGCCGCAGCCGTTGGGTGAAGGCGTTCGGGCGCTTGAAGCCGGGTGTGACGGCAAAGCAGGCGAAGGCATCGCTGCAACCCTTTATGCATTCGATGCTGGAAAGTGAGGTTCGTGAGGCCGCGTTCGCCCACGCCTCGACCTATGACCGCGAGCAATTCGTCAAGTGCACGATTGATGTGTTGCCCGGGTCCCAGGGACGGGCTTCGTTCCGGCGTGAGCTTTCCACGCCGCTTTGGGTGTTGATGGCGATAACCGGTGTCGTCCTGCTGATCACCTGCGCGAATCTTGCCAATCTTCTGCTGGCGCGGGCAACCGGCCGGCAGAAAGAGATCGCCGTCCGGCTGGCGGTCGGCGCCAGTCGGGGACGGATCATCAGACAGCTTCTGGTGGAAACCCTTTGTCTTTCCGCCTTGGGAGGGCTTGCTGGCCTGGCTCTCGCGTTCGGGGCCGACAAGGCGTTGATGGCTGTCTATCTGCCGGCGGATTCGGGAGGCCCGAGCATTTCCGCCGCACCCGACTTCCGCATTCTCATTTTCACGCTGGCGGTGACCATCGCTACCGGACTCATCTTTGGGCTGGCGCCGGCACTCAGGACCACGCGTCCGGATCTTTCCCAAACGTTGAAGGACCAGGCGGGCGCGGTGTTGAAGGGTGGGCACAGCGGACTGCGCAAGGCGCTGGTGGTTGCCCAAGTATCGCTTTCGCTCTTGCTCCTGATCGGCGCCGGGCTTTTCCTGCGCACTCTGAATAATCTCAGCAGCCTGGGTCCGGGCTTCCCGGCGGAGCGGCTATTGGGTTTTAGTATCGACCCGTCGCTCAACGGCTACACGCCCGAACGAATGAAAACCTTCTACCAGCAATTGTCGGATAACCTCCGCTCGATTCCCGGCGTCCGGTCCGTGTCCCTGGCGTCGGTACGAATTCTGGAGAACAACGAATGGGACAGCAGCATGACCGTAGAGGGCTATACTCCCGCGAAGATGGAAGATCGTGCGGAGCCCTACATGAATCAGATCAGCCCTAACTATTTCGCCACCCTCGGCGTTCCCATCGTGTTGGGCCGTGACTTTACGGTCAACGATAATCGCGAGGTCAAGAACGGCCCTCAGCCCGATGACTGGACACCGACGACCGTGATGATCAACGAGAAGTTCGCGCGGCGCCATTTCCCCGAGCAGAATCCCCTCGGCCGCCATCTCGGATTCGGGATCGATCCCGGAACCCACACCGATATGGAGATCATCGGCGTGGTAAAAGACATCAAGTACACCAACCTCCGCGACGAAATCCCAGAACAGGCCTACATTCCGTATCTCGGAAGCCATTTCCTCGGCGGCATGACGGTATACCTGAGAACCGCCTACGACCCCGATCAGGTGATGCCCCAGGTGCGCGCCAAAGTCCGCGAGCTTGATTCGGACCTGCCCATCTATGAGGTGCGGACGACGGAAGCGCAGCTCAGCAATTCCCTCTCGACCGAGCGGATGATCGCCAGCTTGTCCACGGTCTTTGGCATTTTGGCAACGCTGCTGGCAGCCATCGGCCTCTACGGCGTGATGGCATATTCGGTGGCCCAGCGGAGACGCGAGATCGGCATCCGCATGGCATTGGGGGCAGAGCCGGGGACCGTTGTCTGGATGGTCATGCGCGACGTGCTGTTGCTGGTGGCGATCGGAATCGCCGTGGGAGTTCCCGCGGCGTTGGCGCTGATGCGGATGGTGGCAACCCAGCTTTATGGCCTGTCACCGCACGACCCGTCCACCCTCGCGTTGGCTACGACCGGACTGTCTCTGGTAGCTTGCGCGGCGGGATACCTGCCGGCCCTTCGCGCCAGCCGCCTGGATCCCACGGTCGCCTTGCGCCACGAATAGAAGTACAGCTTGGCCATCAGCCTTATCAGTTGTCCAGCACGGGGGTGATTTCGGCAACGAGCCTGGTCTGATCCTCGTTGAAGATCTCGACGCGATTGCGCTCGGTGCCGGGTTCCACGAGTCGGAATACATACCGGCCGGGCAATAGCGTCGATCCGGAGATTTTCATCGGCTCCAAAAAGGTGAGACCCATTCTCTTCGGAACCTGACCCTGCCCCGTTTCCAGAGGGAATACTGGAGTGTCCTGTCGCATCCAGAGATGGGTCAAACGTTCTTTTAAGGGATCCATTTTCTTTTTCTCCTTCCAAATATCTCCTTGCGAGAATTGAGGTTTGTGAGTGCTCCCAAATCCCAACTTCCGACCCGGTAAGCCCTTCTTCCCCGACGGCCTTCGCGCCTAGGCCACGGGATAATTCTGACCCTTAACTGCCTACCCTAGAACTATCGGTAGTTCAGGAGCATTTCATGAAACCAAATATCTGCTTGGGACCACTCTCCATGCTCTGGCCATCACTTCCCAAACCCACAACGGCTCTTTGCGGTTATAATCGTGCGTACCGGACTGACCTGGCCGATGAATCCAAGCGGACGCTGCGGGGCGAAGGCACTACGATGTGGGTACAATAATAGGACCTCGGAGGCAAGGAGGAAATCTATGAAGCGCTCGGAAGTGAACGCCATTATGCAAGATGCGAATTATTTCATCCGGCAACGCGGGTTCTACCTCCCACCTTTCGCCTATTGGACTCCGGCGGAGTGGAGAAGCAAGGGCGATGAAGCTCGCGAGATCGTCGAGAATCAATTGGGATGGGATATTACCGATTTCGGAAGCGGCCGGTTCGACACCTTGGGATTGTTCCTCTTCACCGTCCGCAACGGCAGTCAGGCGGAAATGCGGGCCAAGCAGGGCAAACTTTATTGCGAGAAGCTGATGGTGGTGGACGTGGAGCAAGTCACTCCAATGCACTTCCATTGGAACAAGGTTGAGGACATCATCAATCGCGGCGGAGGCAAGTTGGACATCCAGTTGTACAACGCTACTGACGACGAGGGATTGGCAGATACGCCAGTCATCGCCAGCGTCGATGGCGTTAAGCGCGAAGTGAAAGCAGGGGGCGTTGTGCGGCTGGCCCCGGGGGAAAGCATCACGCTTACGCCGCGCCTCTATCATGAGTTCTGGGGGGAAGAGGATCGAGTCCTGGTAGGAGAGGTCTCCCTCGTCAACGACGACCAGAACGATAACCGCTTCCACGAGACCGTGGGCCGATTCCCGGCGATAGAAGAGGACGAGGAACCCCTCCACCTTTTGGTGTCGGACTACGCGCGGTACTGGAAGGGCAGTGGCCAGTGACGAACGTGCGAAAGACGAAAATCGAAACTCGAAGATCGAAACTCGGCGTGAATTACGAGTTTCGATTTTCGAATTTCCGACCTGTCCTGCTCCTCCCTTGTCACTCGTCACTTGTCCTAATCCCGGGAGCCCCCGATGAACGCTGATACGCGTCAAGGGATTGCCTGCGGAGGCAATTGGACGGTCGATCAGATCAAAGTGATTGGCCGCTACCCGCAGGAGAACTCCATCACGTCTATCTTGGGTGTGTCGCAAGGCGGCGGTGGCTGCGGCCACAATGTGGTCCTCAGCCTGGCGAAGCTTGACGCGAGCCTCCCGATTTATGCCCTTGGCGTCCTCGGCAACGACGCTTTCGGCGACTACCTGGTTGGCGAGTGCCGCCGCTTCCCCAATGTCAACGTGGAGCAACTGCGCCGAACTGACCTCGACGCCACGTCGTACACGGACGTCTTCACCGTTCAGGCGAGCGCACGCCGCACCTTTTTTCATTACCCGGGGACCAACCCTCTGTTCGCGCCCGCGCACATCGATCTGGAGAATCTGCCGGTCAAAATACTCCACATGGGCTATCTCCTTTTGTTGCCCACCATGGATCAGCCCGACGCGGAGTTTGGGACGGTGGCGGCACGCTTCCTGGCGCAAGTGCAAAGCCGGGGCATCAGGACCTCGATCGACCTGATATCAGAGGACAGCGATCGCTTTCGTCACATTGTGCCGCCCGCGTTGAAGTTTACCGATTACTGCATCATCAACGATTGGGAAGCGGAGAGATTGAGCGGCATCCCCTTGCGAGTGGAGGGCAAGCTGCTTCCCGAAAACCTGGTCAAGATCGGGAAAACGATTCTCGAGTTCGGAGTTCGAGATCTGGTGGTCATTCATTTCCCCGAGGGCGCTTACCTCGTTTCGAGTGATGGCGTGGAGTTGCTGCAACCCTCGCTGGATCTTCCCGATAATTACATCGTCGGCGCCACCGGCGCGGGAGATTCCTTCTGCGCGGGCATTCTCTTGGGCTTGCATCAGAACTGGAATCGTGACAAGGCCCTGCGGTTTGCCACCTGCGCCGGCGGGATGAATTTGAGCGACCTGACCACGACGGGTGGAATCAAGCCGTGGCAGGAAGTCCTTCGCATAGAAGAAAGATTCCCCTATCGAAAAGGAGTTGTTTGAATGTCGGTAAATCCTAGAATGAATCGGCTTTTTGCTCCGAACGGAAAGTGCTTGCAGGTGGCCATGGACCACGGCGTGGCCAACGAGGCCAGCGTCCTTTCGGGAATCGAAAACATGCGGCAGGTGGTGGGCGCGGTTGCGGCCGCCCATCCTGACGCCATGCTCTTAACCGCGGGCCAGGCCCATTGGCTTCAGGATCTGCCGCAGAGACCCAAACCGGCGCTGGCGGTGCGCGCTGATGTCGGGAGCTTCGCCAATGTTCCGATGCCGATGAACGTCTTCTGCACGTTGATTGATGGTGTGGTGGAAGAGGCGGTGCGCTTGGATGCGGCCGCTATGGTGGTCAACCTTCTCTGGGCGTCAGACCGGCCTGATCTGCACCGGCAATGCGTGGAGAACGTCATCCGGCTCAAACCGCTTTGTGAGCGCTACGGCCTTCCCATGATCGTCGAACCGCTGGTGTTGGTACCGGATGGCCAAGGCGGATACAAGACCAATCCCGACATCAACAAAACCGTGGCGCTGGCGCGCCAATCGGTGGAGTTGGGCGCGGACGTCGTCAAAGCGGACATCGCGGAGAACCTGCACGAATACCACCTGGTCGTCGAGGCCGCCGCACCCCGTCCCCTGTTGCCCCGCGGGGGGGCAAGGGTTCCCGACCACGAGATCCTCACTCGCACTCATGCACTGATTGAACAAGGGGCTTCCGGCATCGTCTATGGGCGGAACATTTTCCAGCACCCCCATCCGGCCCGGATGGTTCGCGCCTGCCAAGCGCTCATTCATGAAGGAGCAACCGTCGCGCAGGCGATGGCAGTTCTTGAAGGGGCGAATTGAAAGGCTGAAGGATGAAGGCTGAAGGATGAAAGGTAAAGGACGGGTACTCAATGAAAAGGTCTACCCTTCATCCTTCCGCCTTCACACTTCATCCTTCCTGCCTCGTTTGAGGTAGCTGGGTATATAATTGCCGATGTAAGGGCTTCCAAAGTCATTCAGCGGGTCACGTATGAAAACGCCATGGCGCTTTCTTCCGGCTGCCGTCCTCTTCATGTCGGCAATCTTTGGGGAAGTACTTCCCGTCATCGCTCAGGCCCCGCCACCTCTCCAGCCCCTGGCACGCGATGTGCGCCAAATCGAATCCGCGCTCAACTATTTAGGCGCTCCACTTTCTGCTGACGACCAGCGCCGGATCAACGACGCGCTCGCCGGCTCGGACGATGCGGCAGCGGTGCGCGCGATTGAAGACACGCTCGACAAACGCGCCCTCGCCATCGTCGAAATCAATGCCGAAAGCCGTGTGCAGGTGGAGCCGGGAGAGGCCAAGCCGGAACTCGTCGAAGCCGGAACCCGCGTTTTTCTTGTTAAGGTCATCAACCAAGCCGGCGTTACTTCTCGACTCGCGGTCGAGAGCCCCAGCAGCGGCGTCGTTTATATCCAGTCGGACAGCAGCCCGGAGCCGCCGCAACAGCTTACGCCGGAAGAGGCGCGGGAGCGCTGGGCCGATATTTCGCTCTTTGACAAGAATCCACTGTCCGCTCGCCTCTCGGGATTAAGCGTGGAGTACAGGATTCTGGAAATATACAGCCATGACCGCGGGCAGCGGTCCGCCAAGATCAGTTTCAACGTCGGCCAAGGGACGCAGGACATCGGCTTTCGCAATGAAATCGTCGTCCTGTTCAATGCCCTTCCCGCGCGCATGGTCCGCTTGCACGTTATGGACGAGAAGGGTGAACCCGCGACGGCCGCCTTCGTCATCCGCGACGGGATCGACCGGATTTATCCCAACCCTTCCAAGCGTCTCGCCCCGGACCTGTTCTTTCAGCCGCAGATTTATCGTGCCGACGGCGATAAGGTCGTACTCCCGGCCGGGAATTATACCGTGATGTGCTCGATGGGCCCGGAATACATCGCGCAAACCAAAGAGTTGAACGTCCCTGATACCGATGACGCGGAAATCTCCTTCGCCATGCAGCGCTGGATCGACCCTTCGAAGGAGGCTTGGTATTCCGGCGACCACCATGTGCATGCGGCAGGCTGCGCCCATTATCAGAACCCGGCGCAAGGCGTCCCACCTGACACCATGATCCGCCAGATTGCGGGCGAGCGGCTGAATGTGGGCTGCGTACTCACCTGGGGTCCCTGCTACTATTATCAAAAGCAGTATTTCTCCGGCAAAGATGACCCGCATTCGAAATCCGGCGAGCTGATGCACTACGACCTGGAGGTTTCCGGATTCCCCTCGAGTCACGCGGGCCATCTCGTTCTGCTCGGGCTCGTCGATCAGGACTACCCCGGCATCAAACGCATCGAAGATTGGCCCACCTGGGACCTGCCCATCCTGCGCTGGGGTAAGCAGCAGAAAGCCGTGGTGGGCTTTGCGCATTCGGGTTGGGGACTCGCTGTCTCAACCGATAAGCTGCCCAGCTACGAAATGCCGGGGTTCGACGGCATTGGCGCCAACGAATACATCGTGGATGTGACCTATCCGAACACGGTCGATTTCATCTCCACCATGGATACACCCTATCCCTGGGAGCTCAACATTTGGTACCACACCTTGAACGTGGGTTTCCGCACGCGCATATCCGGCGAAACCGATTTTCCCTGCATCACCGATGACCGCGTCGGCCAGGGCCGGGTGTATGCCAAGGTCGATGGCCCGCTTTCCTACAAGGCTTGGCTTGACTCGGTGCGTGTCGGCCGCAGCTATGTTTCCGATGGCAGAAGCCACTTGATGGACTTCCGCATCAACGGAACGGAGGTAGGGACCCGCGCCGCCGACCTTCCCGAGGACAAGACCAGCGAGGTTGATTTGGCTGCGCCGGCAACTGTCCACGTAACCGTGAAAGCCGCTGCCATGCTCGATGCTCTGCCGCACCCGGAGATTCGTAATCTCCCGGTTGACCAGAAACCCTACTTTCACATCGAGCGGGCGCGGATTGGCGATTCTAGGGAAGTGCCGGTAGAGTTGATCGTCAATGGGCAAGCCGTGAGCGGCAAGACCCTTTTGGCCGACGGAGAGACGCGCGATATCTCCTTCGATGTACCCATCGAAAAGAGCAGTTGGGTGGCCATGCGGATTTTGGCCTCTTCGCACACCAACCCCATTTTCGTAGTCGTCGGCGGAAAACCCATCCGCGCCTCGCGCGACAGTGCCGAGTGGTGCTTGGCCGCCGTCAATCAGTGCTGGACGCAGAAGGCGCCGCAAACCTCGAAAGCGGAACTCCCGGAAGCCATCAAGGCCTACGACCACGCGCGCGAGGTTTATAGGAAGCTGATCCAGGAGTGCTCGGCTGGACAGTAGGCGGTAGGCAACATTCTGGACATAACCACCCGGGAGCACTTAGCGCCCGGGGCCTCTCACGGAATCCCCAAAATCCCGAATCCCGATCCCCGGCCGCCTGACACCTTCATTAAGTCATTTCTTTTCATCAACTCATCCGGATGGTGGGCGAGAGCCCCTTGCAAGAGACTTGTTTTCTTTAAGTTATCTGGATAGCTGGAATGTGGCTTATTTCGTGGCGACTTTGGCGGGATTAGACCAACATATCTCTTGCATTTTCAATGAGTAATCCGTCATTTTGGTTAAATCATTTCTTTTCATTAACTTACTCGGATAGGGCAATTAGTCTCTAAATTTACCGTTTGTTTTCAATAACTAATCCGGACCACTCTTAATTTCTAACATCTTTTTGTCTTTAAGCCTCGATCCCGGTGGCAAAGAGAGAAATCCGACAGAATGTCCGCAACCCTGAGGCGCGATCGCCCCTCGGGCTTGCGGCTAGAGCATGTGGATTTCCGGGCACTATGGCTGTTGGCATCGGGCTTAGCGGGAGCGAGGCTCACAGACTCATTGAGCAACATGGCAACACCAATGTTCGACTCCTCTTCATTGTATACCATGTCGACAACTCTGTCAAGACAAATAACTCAGGAAATGACCCCCTTCAATCGTTCCAGGAATTCGCGAACTTCGCCGGGGTCGCGAAGGCGAAAGTGAGCTTTGGTTTGGGCATGATCCCCCACGTGAACTGCCAAGCCGTGCGGGAGGACGGCGAAAGCAGACTCATCGGAAGTATCATCACCGATAAAGATTGGCAGGGTGTCAGCCGGAAGTTCCGCGAGAAGGCTTTGGGTTGCAGGACCCTTGCCCACAATGGCGCGAGGGAGCAACTCCCAGATCTTCTTCCCCTTCAATAAGCGCAGGCCGGGGCGAAAATGATCGCGAGTGGCGCGCAGCACCTTCTGGGCGACGCGTACCGCGGGCGGCTTAGCCATGCGGTAATGGACTGCCAGGGCATAACCCTTATCCTCGATCATGATGCCGGGTTGAGCAGGCAGGTATTGGGCGAGCCAAACCTTCGCGTCGTGCAGGACCTGTTTTTGCGAGGGCGGGAGTACGGCGCCGCGACTTTCCCAGCCATGTAGACCCAGCAGATGAACGCCCGCGACTTTCACCAGACGGCGCAGGTCCGCCAAGCGTCGTCCGCTCATGACGTAGACGCTCAACCCCGGTTGCCGGGCGAGCCCGCCGAGGACCCGCCGCACGGACGCGTCAAGGCTCACCCCATTAGGGTTGTCGATCAGCGGCACCAGCGTGCCGTCAAAATCCAGCAGCAACAACCAGCGCTTCGCCCCCCGGAGCCGCCGCTCCACATGTGGCCAGGATTCGAACAGGTGGCGAGGGCCCGCCCCGTTTTTTTTCCGCGGAACCGTTATCCCACCTCCACGTGTGTATCGAGCCGGATTTCGCAGAGGTCCGTAACCAAGTCCGCCGCCCATCGATAGATATTAAAATTCTTCACGATTTGTCGCATGCGATGCATCCGCGCGCTTCTTTCCGCCGGGTCCATCGTCAAGGCGAAGTGGATGGCGTCTGCTAACTGTTCGGTATCGTAAGGGTTAACGATGACCGCGTCGCGCAATTCGCGGCTGGCGCCGGTGAAGCGGCTGAGGATCAGAGCTCCCTGATCGTCCTCGCACGCGGCCACGTACTCCTTGGCCACAAGGTTCATGCCATCGTGAAGCGAGGTCACCATGCACAGGTCTGCTGCCTTGTAGTACCTCTGTATTTCCTGATGGGTGTGGTGCCGCTGCAAATAGAGGATGGGTTTCCACTGGCTGCTCTGGAATCGCCAGTTGATGCGGTCCGCTTCCGCCTCGACTTCCCCCAGCAGGTCGTGGTAGCACTTGATGTGGGTTCGACTGGGAGCTCCGATCTGGACAAAGGTGAATTGCCCGAGGTATGCGGGGTAGCGTTCAAAGAAGCGCTCCAGCCCGTGGAACCTTTCCAGGATTCCCTTGGTGTAATCCACGCGTTCGACGCCGATGCCCATGTAGGTCGCTTCCACCCCGTGTTCTTTCAAGAGAGCGGCGCGATCCAGGTAGGGAGACGCGTGTGGAGAGCTAGCGGGTTCGGGCGTTTCCGCGCAGGCCACACTAATGGGGAATGGCCGCACCTGGGTGAGGTGGCCACCGCGTTCAACCGTGAACCTCTCCCAATTCACCCGCGACTCGATGACGCGGTCGACCGTTTCAAGAAAGTTGTTGCAATGGGATTGGACGTGGAAGCCCACCAGATCGGCGCCCAACAGGCCGTCAAGCAACTCGCGTTGCCAAGGGCAGATGCCAAAGGCTTCGGGGTTCGGCCAGGGAATATGCCAGAAGATGGCCACCCGCGCGCCGGGCACTCTCTCCTTCACCAGCCGGGGCAGCAGGGCAAAATGGTAATCCTGCACCAGCACGACAGGCTCTTCCACTCCCTCCATTTCCTGGAACAAGGCATCGGCAAACTTTTGATTCACGGCCTGATAAAGCTCCCAATCTTTGGCGCGGAAGGTGGGGCGCGTATGGGCGATGTGGCAGAGGGGCCATAGTCCTTCATTCGAAAACCCAAAGTAGTAGCCTTCCTCCTCCTCTTTGGTCAGCCAAACCCGCTTCAGCGTGTATTGGGGTTCATCGGGAGGCACGGGGAGGCAGTCCCTTTCGTCCACGGTTTGGCGATCGGCATCGCCGGAGCCGTGCGCCAGCCACGTGCCCTTGCAGGTCCGCAGAATGGGCTCAATCGCCGTGACCAAACCACTGGCGGGGACGGTGACTTCCATGTTTTTTCCGCGGTACGAGTGGGTGTAGGGCTCGCGATTGGAGACTACGAAAAACGGCCGGTCACCCAACTTGCTCCGCACGTGCACGCGCAAGCGTTCCGGCGTCCAGTGGGCCTCGGCGTTTTCGCGAAGCCGGGCCTCCTCTTCTGCCGCAGCCCGGGCGGCCTCCAGGCTCTTGGCTAGGCGCGTCACCTCTTGTGTCAGGGGTTGGAACAGATCCTCGTCGTCAAAGCCGGGCCGCTCCGCTTTCCTGCCCGCTCGGATTTCTCGTATCCACTTGGCCGTTCGAGCAATGGGCCCCATGAGGCTCCAGCGGATGATCAGCAGGGTCACCAGGACGATAAATATAGCCTGGGCCAGGGCGCGCAGAAAAGTGTTCCACCAAAGCCGCGAGGTCTCCGCCGTGATGAAACTGGCATCGTGAAAAATCGTGAGCGCGCCCAAAACTTCCGATTCGTTTTGTAAGGGAAGAATGTATATGTGGGTCAGGGCACCGTTCAGCGGGGTGAAGCTCGCATAACTCGCCTTAGTCGCAATCGATTGGATTACGTGGGGGAGAACGCCCTGAAGGTCATCCGCAACACCCGGGGTTTTGACCAGGCTGTCCCCTGCCTTGTTGAATACCGCGATTCCCTTTAGGTGGTCGCGATCTCCAAACTCGGTGACCACGGCCTGCAAGCGCTTGCGGGACCGCAAATCCAGCAGGGGCGCGACCTTACTTTCCAAACTTTCGCCCACGATCGCGGCGCGATTCTCCAATTCTTTTCGCAGCCCACGCTTCTCCGCCTTGACTTGGAATACAGCGAAGAGAATTGACAAGAGGGTGACGCCGACGACGAGCGAGATGATCAAGCGGAGACTTATGCGCATGGATTTACAATCTCCTCGTGGTCCACATGGGCTTCCCCGGAAGCCGTTCAGCTCTGAATTTTTTCCTTATGTTCTTTTGACTTGCCACCGAGCTTCTTGATCTCGCCGCCCACACCCTTACCGATCTTCCCTACTCCCTTGCCCGTGCCCTCGGCAAGGTTCTTACCTAATCCGCCAGCGCCCTTGCCCAAAGACACTCCGGCACCCCCAACATCCCCGTGCGCCAAGCTTCCAACCGCCCCCGCCGTCCCCTTGGCCATATCACCTGTGCCTTTACCGACGCCTTTTCCTATGTCCTCTCCCCCCTTCCCCATTTCCTTCCCGGGCCCTCCTTTTTTCTTCGCATCGTGGTGGCCGGATTTCTGTGCTTTCGTCGAATTTGCGTCCGAATCCGGATTCGATTTGCTCCATCCATAAGCCCCGAAGGCACACATTACCGCAAAGAGAAAGACTAAATAGAAAGTGGATTTCATCGTCTCACTCCTTCCCCCCCCAGGCCCGAAATTCCTGATTCAGGACCAAGCTTAAGGCGTTCATTCGCGGCAATTCGCTGATGGTAACGTCGCTTCTTAAAGTACTCCAGCGATGGGGCTGCAAGGCTCTTGCCAAACTGGCCTTGCATGAAAGTGTTGCATTTATTGGAGATACACTGACAACCAGCCTGTGAGGTATGTAAGATTTTCGCGCCGATCGCTAAATTGGAAGAACTCCGCGATTTGGCCGACGAGCTAAACCTGATCACGGGCAAGGTGGGCATCCTAACCGCGACCCACCTCGACCCTGTCTTGCCGGCATTTCAGGCAACGACTTTCGGGGAAGACTTGGGGGGGTCACAGTGGGTTTCGACCCTGGATAACTCGGATTAAGATGGCGATGATCGCCAGCAGCAGCAAGATGTGTACGTATGCTCCCAGGACGTGAAATGAAACCACTCCAAGAAGCCAACAAGCAAGAAGAATCGCCGCGATTGTCCAAAGCATAACCCGCTCCTTTCGGATTAAATTCTCACCCCTATTTTCCCCAAATCTCAATCCGTTGTCGGGGAAAAGGTCTTCCCACCCTAAGAGGCTGATGAAAAAGCCGTTGGAGCGCTGCCGTAGCGCCGGCTTCCAGTCGGCAACTCCTTTAAATCCAAAGAAGGCCGGCAGGATGCCGGCGTCGCAGAGAGCGTCGCGGCGACTTTTCATCAGCCTCCTAAAAGGCAGTAATTCCCTGATGGGGGCAGCAATTTGTCCGCCAACGGTGTAACCCCTCGTGAATCCTATGAGATCCGATGAGGTTGGGGTACGTATCCCGGTTGCTGAAAGGGATTAATATCCTATGCCCAAGTAGTTTTTGCCACCCCGGGTCCCGAGCGGTCTCCTCACCTCCTCAACACCTCTCGCTGCCGGGAGTCCTCCGCAACCGTCGGCCTCGAACGCTCTTGACCCGCCGTTTTCGGACCGCAGTAAGTTGTCTGGCCCCTTGGTACCCGTACCTGCTACCGATTCGGCGGTCTTTGAGGTGACTATACCACAGGCTTAATTATCGATTTTAATTATATATTGACACATATCTGTGGGGGTATAAAATGGCCACGTACGGAGTTGGGCGCTGAAAAGGACTCCGTTGAACTAGGGCTTTGTATCTTTTGTTGTTTCATTTAGTTGTAATGTGAAGAACGAGCGGCGGAGGAGGCGACCCTGGTCCCTCAGCGTTCGTTGGAGAGGATCACTTATGAGCTACCCGCCAGGACCTCCTTTACCTCCAATGCCCCCGCCTCCGGTCCCGCCGCGTCAACCTAGCGCAGCCGAGGCTGCAAATGCTCTCGTGGAATCTCTCGCGCGCATCTTTACAATTGATCTCGTCGCCGGAGTTTCGGTCCACCGGCTTGAAGGAATCAGGAAGGCGTTTCGCGCCCTTGGCGTTCAGAACCCCTTTCCTGGCCTTGCCGGGCAGACGCCAGGAGTGAAGATCGAGGTTCTCCATGGGAGGAATGAGGAGGCAATGAAAGCGCTCGAGAAGAAGCTCAACCCTCTGCGCGGGCATGGTTTTTTGGATTTGCGCGGGACCACGGGCGGCGCCATGGAGCGCGTTCAGAAGTTCTTAAAGTACGCCATGGAACACCACGGCGTGTTCCCGTACTGGCTGCTTATGGCAGCAGACAAGGCGAGGTTAAGCAGAGGAGAACAAGTGACGGCCAGGGCTGGACCGTTCAACACGCTCGGCAACATCATACCCAGAGGTGCCGTTCCGTTCGTCGTCATGACGAACGGCGAGTGCCGAATTGGCCCTCCCTTACGTCAAGGAGCTAACGTGACGGTCAATCATTGCTATGTTTCCCAGATGGCTGGTCAGGTTGCTTTTGCCGGCGAGTTGAGATTTGGCGGGGTCCTGGTTGATAACGAGGCGGAAGCCCTTAGGTATCAGCAATTGGGACGAGATCCGCGAACGGCTGGAACCCTTCTCTCATGGTCCAATGACTCGGGGGGCTATCGATGCCTTGATGTCGACGCGAGTCGAGTGGGAATGCCGATGGATCTGTACCGGGGCTTTCAACCTGTTCCCAAGAAGAAGGATTACGTGGACTATATCGTCCGAGGCACGGGCGGCAAGATCAATTGGGGCAGATTGGGACCGCCCCAGTCAGTTCAAGTACGCCAAAGTGACTACTGGAGGGTTTGAGGAGAGATTGCCCGGAACTTCGCTTAGAGTTGCCGACTCCCGAAACTCATTAATCCCGCAACCGCGGCGCCTTTCGACGGAGGGGTGGTTTCCGCGGAAGGCGGACTGACGGGGTCGCGCTGGCCCTGACGTATTTGAAGGCTGGGACGAATACCCGCAAGGCTCTTATTGTCATCAGCGACGGCGGGGACAATGCCAGCAACCTGAGTTTCCAATCGCTCCTGAATCGGGCGGAGGCATCGAATGCACAGATCTACACCGTAGGAATCTTCGATGAAAGTTTTGCGGGCGAAGATTCGGCTGTACTCAAGCGCTTGGCCAAGGTGACAGGGGGGAAGGCCGGCATTGTAGGCGGTTGCACAGCGCAAGTTATGGATTATTCATTCTAGAACAATGATATTGGCGGTTTTGAGACGGTCGCATACGGGAGGGGGGAGAGAAATCGTCAAGATTCCCGTTCCGAGTCTTCTCTCTCTTCGCTGGAATCATTCGAAGCCTGGCCTTGACTGTCGAACGGAGGGATAGTGGGATTGGGATTCTTGGCTATAGGGCCACGGTTAACTTTGGTAAGCCGTGATAGCAGGCCCCTGGTCGCCGCGAGCAACTCGTAGGGGATGAGCTGCACGGCTGAAGAGGAGCGGGGCGGTTCGTCGGCGAGCTGTTGCAGGCTGAGTCGCTGGCTCAACCATGGGGTGGACTTTGAATCCGTGTCTCCATAAAAGAAACGCGCAAAGGGCACATCCATGGCCTCTGCCAGATTGTAGAACATTTCAGGTGAGGGTATCTCCTGCCCGGTCTCGAAACCGTCGAGGATGCTCACGGACAGCCCTGTCTTCAGCCCCAACTCTCCGAGTGAGAGCGACTTTTCAAGACGAACCTGGCGTATTCGTGCAGCGATTTGCATGCCTTTTCACTCCCTATGTTGGGTTTCGCCTGGTGGAGGGCTGCTTGTGGCGGCGGTGAGGGTAAGTGCACTGTGGCCCCCCCCGACTCGAGCTGGATGGAGCATCGGCTCGACGATTTCGAGGAAACCCTACGGCGGTTGACCGGCGGACCTGCCGCTGCATGGAATCTCCGAAGTCCTCAAATCTCCAATCCTGTTCAATATACATATGTGTAACCACCGCTGAGTATCGTGTCACTTGAGTATAAGAAAATCTGTTCAATTTTGACCACTTGAGGGTTAAGTTGGAAGGGACAAATAGCCCGCCTCCATCCCCCAGATCTGATTGTTACAAGAATTATTGCGGCGGGAAAGTTACGGCCAACGTGATACGCAAGGAGACTACTGGCGTTTCCGATCGTATTTCCGCACGTACTCGGGGACGGCGATTCCCTTGGGCAGGCGGGCGTCAGCCAGTGGCGTTTTGGGCGTGAGATCAAGGGGAAGGACTCCCGCCCAGACGGGGAGCGCGTAATCCTCCTCGTCATCAATGGGTGGGCCGGTGCGCACCTTGGCGGAAACCTCTTCCAGGGGAATGGATAGTACCGTCGTAGCCTGCAATTCCTTTTCGGAAGGCTGCCGGATTTCTTCCCATCGCCCGGGCGCCACGTGTTGGGTAAACACATGCAACGCTTCGCGCTTCGCGGCGGGATCTTCCAGCACGGTGGCCTTGCCGAATATCACCACCGACCGGTAATTCATCGAGTGATGGAATGCCGATCTCGCCAGCACCAGTCCGTCAACGAGCGTGACCGTAATGCATACGTCCGCGCCCTTGCCCAGCGCGCGGAACATGCGGCTGGCCGTCGAGCCATGGACATAGAGCGTCTCGCCTTGGCGGCCGTAGCCGGTGGGAATTACCACGGGTTTGCCGTCCGCCACAAACCCGACGTGGCAAACCAAGCCTTCGTCGAGAATGCGATAAACCGCCTCGCGATCGTAAACACCGCGCTTGGGGAGGCGATGAACTTGCGTGCGTTCCGTGGGGGTAAAATCAGTCATAGACAAGAATTCCTATTATTTGAATTAACCACCGGCTTGCTTCTTCACCAAACCTCACAGAAAGGAAACTGGAGTTCGACGCGACAAAGTGGTGGGTTTTCAAGAGGCGCCCACTCGGCAGCGAAGCTTACGGGAGCACGTCAGCAAGTGGAAGCGAAAATCCTGAAAGTAATTCCGGCTCTTCGAACCTCTCCCCGGCCGTTGCGGCCCGAACTTCCGGTTCCAGCTTGCCGGGAACGTAGCGATAGGCGAGGCGTGTCTTGGGATACAAGAGCCAAACGGCCCTGGCGCCTGCTTGAAGATACTGGGATACCTTCAGCAACAGGTCGTCAGCCCGGTCATTCTTGGATACGATTTCAATGACCAAGTCGGGAGCCACAGGCAAGGGGACGCGATCAAGGTCCACCCCGTCGAGGCGGCCCGCAAGGATGAATGCGACATCAGGCCTGCGGACGACTTCCCCCGCGAGCTTCACATCCGTTTCGCTGGTGACGTCACCGAGTTTGCGGGTCTTAACAAAGGTTCTCAGGCGACTGCTCACTTCGTCACGGATCTCATTGTGAAAATGGCTTGCCGAGGGTGTCACGATCAGTTCTCCGTCACTTAGTTCGTAGCGCACACCTTCGGGTTCGTCCAGGGCGGCATATTGCTCCACCGTCAGTAAGGTTTTCGTAGCCATGCATTGGCTCCCAATGGATACAGATTAGCATGGACGCTCGTAATTGTCAGCCAGACGGTGGTTGAGACGAACAACCAAGTTTGAAGCGGTCACTTGGGGGAAATTCACGGCACTCTGGCCGCGAGCATTGCAGACGCCGCGGTGGCGGCGGCGGTGTCAGGCATATTCGCGTAGCCGCCGATGTACTTTCCCTTGCGGAAGAAGCAGATGCCGCCCAGATATTTGTCCTGCAACTGGAGGGCCTCGTCCGCGACCTGCGCAGCCTGCGCCGTTGCGTAACGCTGGCGGAGTTTGGCCATGACGGCCAAGGCGGACTCGGGGGATTTTTCGAGCACAACAAAGGCCTTGCCCTGGTCGTATTGCGCTACGTAGCCGCGCTTGAGAAGGCGGACGCCGAGGACGCTCTCCGGAATCATTCGCGCACTCACGAGCTTTTCCGGCGGAAACCACGCGAGTGCGTCGGGGAGCGTGCTCCGCCCGTCGAGGAGTTTCGCCATGGCGTCGATGAAGGCGGTTAGCTCTGGAGTGTGGTCGACGTCGGGTGTGGCGGAAATCTCGACATAGTAATTCCCCTTTGCGAAGGTGCCCCGGCGTGGCAGAATCTGCCCCCCCATGCCGATCTTCTCGAGCGGATGGCCGGGATCGCGATTGCCGCTGAATATTCCGTACGCGGCGTCAGCATCGACCATTTCCGAAATGTCGATCACCAGGGTGTTCTCACCCGATTTGCACGTGACCCCCTGCATTTGGGTGAAACCGTAAGCGAAATAGCTTTCCGAGTTGCCGTCCATGTATTCATAAAGATTGTCGGTAGTGAAGTGGCGCAGGGCGCCCTGTTGCTGCCACCCGGGGACAAGCGAACAATTAGCCACATCCGCCGCCGGGGCAAGAGAAGGCACGGCCAAGGCGCAAAAAAGCAGGAAGATTGTGAAGCGAAAATGCCGAAAGGAGATCTTCATGATTGGATTCCGAAATGGTGAATTCACCGCAGATGTGCTGAGGCGCAAGATAGATGCCCAGCGTCAGATGTCAGGTGTCACGGTTTTACTGAAACCTGACACCTGATACCTGACACGCGCTTTTCCCGCACCTCGGCGGTTGGATGGGCCTTGGGTGTTAGCTCGAACCTTCTACGCAAACATCTCTTGCGCGCGGCTGAGGCGTTCGGGCACCTTCACGCCGAAGCGGCACTTCACCGTACACGTCGGGCAATCGCCGCAGCGCACCGAGGCCAATTCCACCGGCAATTTCTTGAAGTGGTCGCGACCCAACTCGAACTGGCCGTAGCTGTCGGCGTACATCACGTAGCGCAGCACGTCTGCCACGGGCAGGCCTTTGGCGCAATGGCCATCGCACTCTCCGCACATACGGCAATAGAGCGGGGTGACGAAATCCAATTGCCGGGCCAGGAGCTGTTCCTCCCGGGGCGAATAACTCTCCGTCATCGCCTTCAGGTTTTCGTCGAGCTGATCCATATCGGTCATCCCGGGGATGGTGGTGTGGATGTAGGAATCTTTCAGCACCCACTTGAGCGCCGCCAGCATTGCGCCCTGGCGCTTCAGCTTGGCGGCATTCGGATCATCCGGCTTGCTCCGGCGGAATCCGCCTGCCATCACCTTCATGGCCACCACCCCCAGGCCCGCTGCGTTCGCCTGCGCCATGGCATCCGAAGAGGCCTTATCCATGGTGAAGTTGTAAGCCGACAGCACGACGTCAATCGCGCCCTTTTTCACGAGGAACGGGACCATTTCCTTGGGGTTGTGAGTGCTCACGCCGGAGAAGCGAATCTTGCCTTGCTGCCGGGCGATTTGCTGCGCCTCGAAAAGTTCGTCGGGCAACTTATCGGGACTGTCCTTCATGTGCAAATACCAGACGTCCAGGTGGTCGGTCCCCAGTTCGCTGAGCGAGGTGTTAAGCTCATCCAGCGCCGCCTGCTTAGTGGCTCCATCGGTCTTACTGGAAAGAACAATACTTTGCCGCTTGCCTTTGAGGCCGGTGGCCACCAACCGCTCGTTGTTTCCGTGCTGGTAGCTGCGGCAAGTATCGAAATAATTGATTCCCATGTCTGCCGCGCGCGTGATCACGCTGGCGTCGGAGGTCACCATGCAACCAAATCCGACGCTGGTCACTCTGAGGCCGGTTTTCCCCAAAGTGCGATAGCTGAGACCCTTGGCGGAAGGCAATTCCGCCTCCGCCCATGCCGTGGAAGCAGGAACAAACCCTGCCACAGAAGTAAGAAGCCCTGTAGATAAGAAGTCTCGTCGAGTAGACATTTTGTCTATATCCTTCCTCGAATGATTGATGACTATCATAATCTTCGAACGGTGCTATCATAGAACGCGTGGAGGTATTAATCCAGTGATTTTCTCACGCCGCAGATTTCTGCAAGCTACCGGAACCGGCCTTCTCCTGGCACCGGCCCACCGGTTGAGCTCGCAGGCTCCCCCCGCCATTTCCGTTGCGCCGATGGTGAAGGAATTCCCCGGAATTTCGCAGGTTTCCATTGTGCAGGGCGCCGATCGCCGCAAGAACGTCTGCGCGGCGCTGGCCGCCATCGATGACCAGATTCTGCCGAAGTTGCGCCAGAAAAAGTACGTGGTCATCAAACCCAACATCGTGAACACGGTGAATCAGCTAGCCTCCACTCATGCCGACGCGCTGCGGGGAATCGTCGACTACCTCGCGCCGCGCTTTCGCGGGCCCGTCGTGATTGCCGAGGCCTCTGCGGGCGACACGCTGGAGGGTTACGAGAATTTCCATTACACGCGCTTGCCAGGCGAGTATCGCGACCAGAAGATCACTCTGGTGGACCTGTGCCGCGAGAGAAAGTTTGAGACCATTCCCCTCATCGATTTTGACCTGCACGTGACTCCCGTGCGCCTCGCGGCCCGGCTGCTCGATCCTGATGCCTTTGTGATTTGCTCGGCCATCATGAAGACGCATAACGCCGTGGTGGCGACGCTTTCGGTGAAAAACCTGGTGCTGGGGGCGCCGCTGCACAATCCCCCGGAAGAGAAAGAGTGGAACGATAAGCGGAAGTATCACGTGGGCGTGCGCCAGAACCATTACAACATGCTGCTGACCGCGCAAAAGCTTCAGCCCAACTGGGGCGCGACGGTCATCGACGGCTATGAAGGCATGGAAGGCGATGGCCCCAATTCCGGCAATCCCGTGCCTTCCCGCATCGCCATTGCCTCCACGGATTACATTGCCGCCGACCGCGTGGGGCTGGAAGCCATGAGCGTCGACCCGTCGTGGGTGGGATACCTCGTGTATTGCGGGCAGTTGGGGCTGGGAAACTACGACTTGAAGAAGATTCGGATCGAGGGTGCGTCGCTCGAAGCCGTGCGCAAAAAGTATCGCTTGCACCCGGACATTGACCGCGAGTTGCTGTGGATGGGGCCGATGGAAGACTTGCCGCCAAAACTAGGCTTCAACTATTACGGCAAGAGCAAAATCTTCGGGTGAGGCGCGCCGGGCGACACTGCTCTGCCTCCATTAACGCAACCTTCTCCCCCCGCAAGTGTTCATCATTTCAGGAGGATGCCTAACGAACGTGGAGGCCCTGTTCAAGCCGGTGGTGGGAAATCCCCGCCGCCTTTCCGGGCATCTAATTCGGGTGGATGGGTTTAGAATAGAAACTCTGACGATGCCCAGGGCGCACACATTCCGGACCATCATGCTCGCGGCGGCGCTGCTGGGGATTCTTGGCGCGCTTCTCTTCCCCGCCCCGCTTGCGGCCGATCAACTGCCGGGTGAGGCGCTCAATACTTTTCCAGCCGATACTCTTCAGGTGGCCTTTGCCAATCTTGCCACGCTGCGTTCACTTTCCATCTACCCGCAAATCCGCCAGCGAATTCTGAATAAACAGTTGCACGCCTTTGAGGAATTCCTCCGTCCGATGGGGATTGACCCGGAGAAGGACATCGACGAAGTGATATTGGGATGGCGCGGTGAGATGGTCGGCCCGGCAGGTTATCTGGGATTGGCGGCGGGGCGCTTCCAGCCCGCCCTGATCCAGCAGTACTTTGACCACACCGGGTTGCCAGTCCGCGAATACAACGGTTCGAACCTCTACGCGTTCGGCTCCGGCAGCGACCCGGACGACCTCTTCTTCACGTTCTTTGAGAGCACTCTCGCGGGGTTCGGCCGGCTGGGCGACTTGAAAGCCATGATCGACGCGCGCCAGGGTTCGTCGAATGCCCTGAATGCGAATTCCGACTTTGTGAATTGGCAGGGCGAATTGGACGGCACCGCCCCGCAATGGGGCATCTTGAACGGCAAGTCCACGGGCAATCTGGCCGCGTTGTGGCTGGCGCCCGGCGGTCAGAAGAACGTGGACCTTAGCTCGCTGGGGGCATCCGTGCGCGCCCTCCTCTACCGCGTTCAGTGGGACACGGGCTTTTCCACGAACCTCATTATGGAGTGCAAAACGCCGGAGAGCGCGGCGGGCTTTGCCACCCTGATCGGCCTTTTGCAACAAGCCGCACAGAAGCCTACGCCCGCCGGAGGCGCGGGGCTTCCCCCCATCCTTCAGAATATTGCGACCCACCGCGACGGCGCTCGGCTGCAATTGGATGTGTCCGGCCCGCCTGACATGCTCGACCAAATCCTGCCGCAGGGCGGAAGCTGAGGGGTTCGCCTCAGCGGTGAATTCAGAATGATCGACACCACAAGCGACCCACGCGCCGGCCCGGCTCAATCGGTGCTACACGGCCCGCGCCATGCGCTGGTACTCCACCTCCGCGCCCGGCGAGGCCAGCACCCAGAGCGTGTAAATGCCGAGCGCCGTACCAAACGGGAAGTCGATCAGCCGCAGGCAGCCTACGACGATGGCGAAGATCCGAGCCCAAGGCTGCCGGCTGAGCAATCCCCAACCCGCCACGAGCCCGACGGCCGCAGTGACCGCGAAATATACGCCCAACCCGCCGATGATGGGCCCGAGGAACCCCCGCATCGGTAATGCCAGAAACGGGAAACGGAAATTGCCCAAGGACATCATCACCACCGCGGGAACCACGCGGAGGCCCGAAATAACAAGCCAGAGGATGCCCAGGGTCTGGACGTGTTTCGCCACGCACGATGGTTGGGGGTTGCCTCTGTAAGGCACGGTGGCCATCGGTAGGGCCGCGGGCGGTCTCGCATTCAGAATTGGGGAAGCTGGAACTGGAACCGGGGTTGGGGTAGAGGATGCGCTTGGAGTGGCCGCTTGGCCGCAACGATTGCAGAAATTCTGGCCCGCCTGAATGGGCCCTCCGCAATTTGCACAGTTCATGTTTTCCTCCTCTGGAGGAGCGTTTCTATTCATATGATACGCCCAAGATGGCCGCAATGTTCCCTTAAATGGAGTTACTTCAGGTTTGGGTACCTTTCGAGCATTTCCACCAAATCGTGCGCGCCAAGGGCTTCCGCTGCTCGGGCGTGTTTCCAGGCCAACTCGTAGTCACCGCGCACGGCGTAAAGGCGCCCCAAGCTCAGGTGCGGGGCGACATTGGCAGGATCAAGTTCGATGGACCTCTCGAAATGCTGGGTGGCTTGCTCGGTCGCGCCCCGAAAATGCAGGAGCGTACCGAGGGCAAAATAGGCTTGTGAATTATGGGGGTCTTTTATCAGGATGGCTTCTTGTTCGGCGACGGCCGCATCCACGTCGCGATTGAGCGCGGGCTGGATGACATTGTCACGCCAGAAGTGGTTGGACATATGATTAAGCGGAAGGCTCACACCAACAGCTCACAGCTCCTGTTGGCTGTGAGCTGTTAGCTCTCAGCCTAAACTGGAATAAACGCCTTGATCTCAGCCTCAACCTGTTCGGCAGTCAGCGTCTCGCCTTCGTTCATGCGGGCGAGGATCTTTTCGATCATATCCTTGGCCTGATCCTTCCGGTAGGCGCGGATGAAGCCGTCGTAGAAATGCTCGCCCGCCATGGCCCGGCTGATCTCGGTTTCCTTGTTGTGATCCTGCAACTCCGTGAAGTAGACCACGCGGTACTTCCCCGTGTAAGTCGTTTCCCGGTAAATCTCGAACATAATCTTGTCAGACTCGAAAGGCATAGAAATCCTCAGAGCACAAACCAGGGAATTTGTTTTTGTCCATCGCCCAGCAGGTTCGCGGCCCTCAATGCAGCCACTATACTAATCAATACCAGAGCCAGGAACTCGCGTCAATCCTTTGCAGAGAGGTGACTAACGTCCAATTCCTGCCCAATAACTAATTATTGGAAGAATCAGCGAGAGCCATAAAAACCACTGTGCGACCGAGTTCCAGCTCCTTGAATTCTTTGTCCTTTTGATGGCGTAGGCAATGCCAAAAGCGGCTCCCGAAAAAACCATACCCTCTAGAACCCATCCAATGTCACCATGAAGGGAGGACGGCAGGCTATCCAGGAATCCCCATATCAGGCAGAACATTGCGCCAAAACAAAACATAAACTTGCTTTGTCCGGTCAATCTCGCCATCGGCGGCCACTATAACAGCGGCACGCTGCTTTCCCCTCTTTTCTCAAATTGAGACACAACCAACTGCTCACCCGGCGGGGGGGCGGGACTTATACGTGAAAAGGCGGAGGGACTGTAGCAAGTTGCGCGGGCCTGTTTTGTAGATCCGCGGCTTGCATCCGATCGGCATGGAAAAGCCGCGGACCTAAAGAACAGGTCCGCGCTACTCCCACCCTTTGCATTGACAAAAGACAGGGGCTAACCCACCATAGCAGGCCTCGGCAAGGCCCTGACCTGTTCACGGCGTTTCGCCATGGACAGATCAATTCTTGCATGCCCTGAGCGCACACCCTCTCATCGTTCCCGAGACCCAGTCCTGAGGCATGAATGCCGGCGAGAGGCAGGACATCTGACCGAGAGCGGAGAAAACCATGAAGACCAAGTCCGTAGCCACTCTGTTTTTTCTGATGATCTGTTGTCCGCTCGGCGGGCAAGAATCTGACCCGGTAATTCGGTGGGCAACGCTCGCGCCCTGGGAATTCAAGGTGACGAATAATATCGTGTACAAGAAAGCGAATGGGTATGACTGCAAGCTGGACGTGATTACACCCGGCGAGAGATCCATCGTGCGTCCCACGTTGATTTGCATTCACGGGGGCGGATTCGTGGCCGGCGATAAAGAGGAAGCCAGTCTCGTGGGCCTCCCCTATCTGGCGAAAGGAATGAACTTCGTCAATGTTGAGTATCGGCGAGCTCCGATTTCACTTGCCCCCGCGGCGGTGGAGGACTGCCGTTGCGCGTTGCGCTGGATTTACGAGCATGCGAGCGAATATGGATTCGACGTCAACCGGCTGGTGTTGCGGGGCGCATCGGCGGGGGGACACTTGGTTCTGATGACCGGACTAGTGACGCGCGAGGCAGGATTTGACAATGAATGCATCGATGATGGCATCCCCGACCCGAAGGTCGCGGCCATCATCAATCTATTTGGACCCACCGATCTTTCCGCACTGCTGAATGCTCAGCCCCCGAAATGGTACGTTCTCCGTTGGTTTGGAAGTGTGCCGAACCAAGCCGAGCTCGCCAGACAGCTTTCCCCGGTCACTTACGTCCATAAAGGAATTACCCCCATCATCACCATTCATGGCGATAGCGATCAATCCGTTCCTTACGACCAGGCAATTCGTCTCGAGGAAGCTCTCCGCCGCGCCGGAGTCCCCCACCAACTTTATACCGTTCGAGGGGGAGCGCATGGCGGGTTCAGCCAGGAAGAACTCTTGAAGATCCAAGACGCCATCTTCACATTCCTCAAGCAGTCCGGGGTCCTTTAATGAGGAGTGGCAAGTGATGATTCGTTAGCCCGTAGCGCGGACCTGTTTTGTAGGTCCGCGGGTTGTACCGATGGGCTTGGAAAAGCCGCGGACCTAAGAAACAGGTCCACGCTACGGAGCTGCCCAGCCTGCTGACCACTAATCCTTCAGTCCATATCGAACTGCCGATGAGGAGAATATCTGTAGCGGATCGCGCACCAACAGCCCCGCAGGCCTGCAAAGACACGGTGGTAGCTCCAGCGTTCTGTGACGGCGTTGAGCCTAAACGAGGAGGTTGGTGTTAATGGCGAGCATGCGTGCGCGTTTGCTGCATCCAATCCCACATCTTGCTGCGGTCGGAAATGTCGAGTCCTGGCGGCAGACCCCCTGCTGATGTTACCCAACGAATCCGGCGAGGACGCCGGGTTGGTCGTCCGCCAGCTTGCCGCAATTCCCGCCGCAAAGCGCGCTCCAGAATGGCGCTCAACGTCGTCCTGGTTTCGAGTGCCTTCCGCTTGGCTTCGAGCAGAAGGTCCTCGGGGAGTTGAACATTGGTTTTCGCACTCTCTGCCACACTCCCCGCCTTCCTCAATAATCTCGGATTACGCCTGCTCATGGAAAGATCTCGAAAGCTTGGGCATTCCGCGGCCGGAAAACCGAAAAACCCCAGCGGTCAAGCGTGAAGATATTGAAGACTCTAAGCCGCTCTGCCAATATCACCAACGAAGCGTCGGCAAAATCCATGGGCAAGTCTGCGTACTGTTCCATTAATATCCGTATTCTGGCAAGGTCCGCTGCCAGAATATCATCCACACGCACAACGTCACTCAGCACAAAGTTCCAGAGTAGGCTGCGGTCCTTGGGACGGTCAATAAAATGAAAAGCTTCTGTCAGCACTGGCCAGGATGTGACAAAGCCGCCGGTAAAAACCTTAAGCGCGGCAGTACAGCGCGCGTGTGCCTCGTCGGAGAGGTCGAAGAGTGCGATTAAAGGGCTTGCATCACAAAGTGCCCGCGCGACGCTTGGCAAGGAGTATCTCCTTCAAAACGCGGCTGGCATTTCGGGCGCGGTCATGCTTCGGACCCGGAGGTGGTGGCTCAAGTTGGGGGAGGAGGCGGGAGTAAACCTCCCAAGCGGATTGGCGGGGCTTGTCCGCGTTGTTGTTAATCTCGTTACGCAGGGCGTTCTTAATAACGGCGGACTTGCTGCTCTTTCTGCGCCGCGCCAACTTGCTAAGGGCACGCCCCATTTCCGCATCCAGGCGGATCGTGACCGTCTCGCCCATGTCTTACATCGTAAGACACGGAGTCGATCGGTGTCAAGATGGAGTTTCCGGTAACAGGGGAAAGGAGCGGACCTACGAATGAGGTCCGCGCCACTCGCTTTACGACCGCGCGAGCGACGAGATCGCGCTGGATGAATTGGGGTGGAACGAGATTTAAGCTAACGGTTCTGAAGCAGCCCCTTGTTCCACAACGCAATAACCACCTCCATTTGGTGGTTCTCCTTTTTCGGTGGGGCTGCTTTGGCCCAGAGCGCTTTCGGGTTGTTTGATAGGTTTGGTGTGGATTCTAGAATCTGGTGCGCAGCTAAAGCATACTGCCCGTTCTTGTTCGGGCTGCGGACACCGTATTTTCGAGCATTGATTCCCACAATGCGGCCAGCTTCACAAAGTCCGAGAAATGCATTCCGTGGACACCCCTTTTTGCGACTCGAATCACTGTTCGACAATTCAGCTATAGCCCGATCCCAACCTGCTCGAGGACAAGGGACCACCCCTGAGGTTACAAACCTTGTTGCTAGAATCGCTGCTTCTCCGTACATCCCCATGCGTGGCATCCTATTCTAGCGAATCCGCGGGGAAGGATCTTTACCTGTGATTTTTTCATATTCCCCCTGGACGCGCTGCCGCTCTTTCCAATCCTTGGCATTTCGCGGTACAGCACCTAGCGATCTCAGCAGGTACAGAACGGTGGGAGACAACGCAAGGAAGTAAAGTAACGCACCGCCACCCGCCGCCAGGAATCCGGCCGCGTACCACGTTGCGGCCAAACCGCAAGCCAGAAAAAAGATCGTAACTCCTAGAACCTTCAAACCGAACGAATGGAAGCCTCCAGCCTTGTCCGCATCGGACGCGGTTGCGTTGCCTCCGTACCACGCATGTAACACACTGGCGAGCAGTATAAGCAAGATACCAACTGCCAACACTTTGCGTCACCTCTAAAAGGCAACTGCGTAAGCCCGTCCCGTATGCCTAAGATTTGACACAACAGGCGGGACACACAACGTTCTCGGTTTCAGGATTCGGGCGGAAACTCTCGCCGCATTTGACGCATGGGATAGTGCCGTTCTCAAAGTCGAAATGCAGCGTGAAGTAGTCCTGCTTCTCGATGTCGAGGGCGAGAGTTTTGATCTGTTCATCGGGAAAGATCAAAGGGTGACCTTGTTTGAAGCGAGCCGCAGCGCCTTCCAAATACTCATGTGGAAAATAATGATCGGTTGCGATCAGACTCTTGGCTCGGTCGATACTGGTCTTCGGCTCATATCCGCAAGTTTTGCATCCCACCCAAGCACCAAACTTCATCGCTCCGCACTGAATACAGACGGCTACAGTCACGCCGTGATGTTACCACCTTTGCAAGCGCCTTGCGCAAATGACTTCTGTATAGCTCCCGTCTGGGATGCGGCGGTCTCTTAACCCCAATACTGTTCACTTAATAAAATTTGTGTTATCCTCTTCTCATTGACATTGAGAGGAGAACTGCAATGGCCCGTACGATCGCTGAACTTCCGAAGGGAACCCGAATTAGCGATTACCTTAGTCTCGGTGTGTTGGCCAGGACGTTTCCATTGCCGCAGGTGCAGGCGGTGCTGGCGGCGCAGAAAAAGACGAGTCGGCGACAACGCGAATTGCCTGCGCACGTGGTCGTTTACTATGTCATCGCTTTGGCGTTGTTCATGCAGGTGTCCTATCGCGAGGTGTTGCGCTGTCTGCTGGAAGGCTGGGCGTGGCTGCTGGGGCCGCGTCAGGCGGTCAAGATCACGGGCAAATCGGGAATTTCGCAAGCGCGCACCCGACTGGGCTCGGCCGTCCTGCAGCAGTTGCATGACCAGAGGGTGAAGCCCGTGGCGGGGAAAAACACCCCTGGGGCCTGGTACCAGCGGTGGCATTTGGTGAGCCTGGACGTGGCGGACGAGAAAGAAAACGTGCAAGCCTTCGGCCGCCCCGCGGCGAGCCGTGGCGCCAGTGCCTACCCGCAAATTCGCTTCGTGGCGCTGGTGGAAAACGGGACGCACGTCTTGTTTGGCACCCGCCTGGGGGGCTGTGCGACGGGTGAAATCACCCTCGCCCCGGAGGTGATGGCAGCGCTCCAGAAGGGGATGCTGTGCTTGGCCGACCGCAACTTTTTTGGTTTTCGGCTGTGGAATCAGGCCCGTGCCCAGGGTGCCGATCTGCTCTGGCGGGTCAAGAAGAACCAGCGCTTGGCGGTGGAGAAACGCTTGCCGGATGGTTCGTATCTGAGCCGGATATATCCCTCCGAGCGGGATCGGCGGCATCAGACGAACGCCGTGATGGTGCGGGTGATCGATTACCGCCTGGAAGGAGTCGCCGACGCCGAACCCCTCTACCGCTTGGTGACGACGATCCTGGATCCGAGTGCCGCGCCGGCCGAGGAATTGGCGGCGCTCTATCAGGAACGGTGGGAGATTGAGGGAGCCCTGGACGAACTGAAGACGCATCTGCGCGGAGCCCAAATCGTCCTGCGCAGCAAAACCCCCGACTTGGTGCGGCAGGAATTTTATGGACTGCTGTTGGCGCATTTCGCCATCCGGGGCTTGATGCATGAGGCGGCGTTGAAGGTGGGGGAAGATCCCGACCGGCTCTCTTTTCTGCATGCCGTGCGGGTCGTTCGTCGCAAGCTGCCCCTCTACGGTGCTGTTCCCCCCTCGGGAGAGGAAGACGTTCCATGAAGCCGTGTTGGCGGAAATTCTGCAAGAGCGAGTCGTCTCGAGCCGCGGGCAACGACGCCCGCGCGGGGTGAAGCGCAAGATGAGCAACTTCCCCCTGCGCCCTCGCGGGGCTTGTGGTAGCGTGCGAATTGAATTCTCAAAGTGCATCAGAGTCTTTAAGTGAACAGTATTGCTCTTAACCCTTCGAATTTGGCGCGAGGATGCCACAGGATGCGCGCTGCGAGAATGAGGCATGGGAGGGCGTAGCGCATGCCTCCGCCGTTGAGGTCTGCGGTTCTTAATTGGGTTTACGCCCCAGAACACGAGGGTAGAACCCGGTCATGGAGATTTGGCAAGGTAAGAGCCGCAGACCTCGACGGCGGAGGTATGCGCTACTCTTCCCGCTTGATCTGGCGAATAGCGTTCATTCCGACCGGCGTTTCCATCTCATACGGCGCGGGTGGCGGGCTGGGCATGACGGTATCAAGCTCCGCCCGGAGTTTGGCCTCGAATTCGCGCATCTTGGCATCCACATCCGCCTGCTTCGTCTTGTTGCGCACCATGTCTTCGCGGTAGCGCTTCAGGAAGTAGCTGATGGTCTCGACGCGAATTTTGATGGAGCCGGTGGGCTTATTCTCGTCGATGTCCTTGAAGGAGAAGTACGGCGTGCCGGACTTGGTCACGGTCTCTTCCACGGCGGTGTAAATCGGCGCGTCGTGGCCGCACTTGAAGCTGGAGAGCTCGAGCGCCACCAGGTTCGGGTGGCGGGCCGTATACTTGGCCGCCCAAATCTTTTGCGTGGTGTTCTCGCTATAACTGTTTTTCCACGCGTCGCTCACGTCCATGGGGCCTTTAATCACTCCCGCCTGCACGTCTTCACCAAAGAGCCTCCACAGAATATCCTCGTCGATCGGCAGCGAGGCCAAGGTCAGCACCGGGTAGCCAATCTTCTGGAACTCTTCCATGATTTCGTGGTTGATTCCGGGGTCGTTGTGGTAGGGCCGGCCGAGCACCACGATGCCAATGCGGTCTTCCGCTTCCAAACGCTTCAGGATTTCCCTTCCCTGAGCGCGCATCACCTTGTTTTCGAAATTGTGCTGGGCTTCGAGTCCCGCTTGGACGGCGCGGGCATTCTCTTCCCAGGAGAGACCGAAAATATCCACAAACTGGTCGTACAACTGTTTCGCCAACAACGTCGGATCGCCGGGATTCACGAAGGTGTCGAGGAAAATAAGGTTATTCTCCTTGAAAATATCCCCTTCCTTGGTGAAGGCGGCCTTGACGGCTTCCGGCGTGCTCGCGACCGTCGGGCAGGAGCGGTGCGATTGGGCATACTTCATGTCGCTCGGCAGGTCGTCGATCATGGGGCAGAAGATGATGTCGAGCGGCTTCTTCTTGTGGTGCACGGCGAGCATGTTGTGCACGTGGGGAATGCCCACTTTCGAGGGGAAGCAGGGATCGATGGCTCCGCGCTTCGCGCCTTCCTTGTAAAGCTGCTCGTTGGTGTAGTCAGAGTAAATCAAATTCTCCGAGGGAATCCCCAGCGCTTCGAAGTAGGCGCTGAAAATGGGGTTCACCGTGTACATGTTGAGGATGCGCGGAATGCCGATGCGCAGGCTGGCGCGCTTCTTCATCAGCTCCACGCGCTTCTTTTGCTTGGCCGTCAGCGCATACTTGGGCAGCGGGTCCGCCACAACTTTCGGCGCGTAGGATTTGAACGCAGCCTTGGCGGCCACTTCCACCATGTTGGGATTTTCTTTCTTCGCCGCGTCCAGGCCCTTCTTGATCTCGCGCATGTCGGCAACGTCTTCCACCAAACCCTTTTCGCAACTGTTGCCCACAATCAGGCGCTTCACGCCGACCGGAATGGGAATCTTGGATTTCTTCCAGGATTCGTCGGAACTGGCAATCTTCACGTCAATGAAGGTGCGCATGCACTTGTTCTTGCAGAAGTAGCAGCGCGTGCCCTCGTTGCGGTGCGTCACGTAAGTGATCTTCTCGACCGCTTCGAACCCGACAAAACTCGTGCGGTGACCGTTGTTGTACAGGCGGCGTGCTTCGATGGCGGAGCCGATGGCGCCCGCCTCCCCGCAATGCTCGTGCACGATGACGTTGGGCTTCTGGCCCTTGTCCTTAAAGCGCGACTCGATGAAGTCCACTTGCGACTTCACCGCCGCCAGGTTGTGCTGCGTGCCGCCTTGCAGAATAAAGGTGTTGCCGAGCGACGCCAAGTTGGGAATCTGCGAAACGTACAGCCAGATGTTTTTCGGCAGGACATTGGCCAGGCCCGCCATGATTTCCTCGGGCTTCCACCCCTGGCGCTGGAAATCGACAATGTCGGATTGCATGAACACCGCGCAGCCGTATCCGAACATGGGCATGGCCTTGGCGCTGAAGGCAAGATCGGCGTAGTTCATCACGTCGTGGCCAAATCCCACGCAAGTGGATTGCAGGAAGTAACCGTTGCCGGCGGAGCACTGCGTATTCAGCTTGAAGTCCTTCACCCGGCCGTCTTGCAGGATGATGAGCTTGATGTCCTGGCCGCCCACGTCGCAAATGACGTCCGCGTTGGGATAGAAGTGCAGCGCGGCCTGGGTGTGCGCCACGGTTTCCACCAAGGCCACATCCGCGTTCAGCACGTCCTTCAGAATGTCTTTGGCGTAACCCGTCGAGCCCACGCCCAACAACTCCACCGTTGCGCCCTGCGATTCCACCTGCTTCTTCAGGTTCGCAAACATTTCCATGGTGTCTTCCAGGGGATTGCCCTTGGAAAGCTGGTAGCACTTCACCATGACTTCGCCCTCGTGATCTACGAGGACGGCCTTGGTGGAGGTGGAACCACCGTCGATGCCCATGAAGGCCTCAACGTGCTGGCCCGGCTTGAAGGTGTGGGGAACGAACTTCTTCGGCTTGTAGCGGTCTTTGAACTCGCTGAGGTCGTCTTCGGATTTGTACAGTCCGCTGCCGCCTTTTTTCTGCTTCTCTTCCAGGCGGCCATAGTTGATGTACCACTCGAGCTTCTCGTAGCCCTTGTAAATCCCGATGTTCGAATCCTCGTCCATGGCAAAGCGCACGCAGCCGAGCGCGGCGAAGTACTGGGCGTTGTCGGGGACCATGATGAGGTCTTTGGGGTCCTTGCCCTCCGGCAGGGGGAAGTTGCGCTCCTCCCAAACTTTGGGGATATTGAACTTCCAGCAGTCCTGCATGCCTTTGATGTAAGTGTTCGGGCCGCCCAGCAGCAGCACCGTGGGGCGCAGGGTGTTGCCGCGTGTCAGGACCGCCAGATTCTGCTGAATGATCGCTTCGAACAGCGACGCCATCAGCTCCGAGGGCGGTACGCCGCTCTTTTGCAAACCGTTGATGTCGGTCTCGGCGAAGACGCCGCACTTCCCTGCCACGGGGTGCAGCTTGAGACCGAGATAGCCCATATTGCAGAGCTCTTCCGCGGGAATCCGCACCTTGGCATTGATTTTATCGATGACGGCGCCCGTGCCCCCGGCGCACTTATCGTTCATGGAAGGGATCTTTTTCTTGCGGCCCGTCTCGGGGTCTTCCTTAAAGATGATGATCTTGGCGTCCTGCCCGCCCAATTCCACCACCGAGCCGCACTCGGGATAAAGCTTCTCGACAGCGAGCGAAACGGCATTCACTTCCTGAACGAACTTGGCGCCAATGTGGCTGCCCACCGGGCCGCCGCCGCTGCCCGTCACGAAAACGCGGCTCTCCCCGGCCTTGATGCCCGCTTCCGCTTCCATGCGCTTCAGGAATTCCAGGCACTTTTCCGGCTGCTTGGTGTCGTGGCGCTGATAGTCGCTCCAGATAATCTGATCGGTCGTGGTGTCTACCACCACGGACTTGACCGTGGTCGAGCCGACATCAAAGCCAACGATCAGGTTCTTGGGGTTCGCTTCGGGCATCTCGATGCTCCTTGCTGTAGCGGCGGTCTCCGACCGTCGCGTCATTGCGGCGGTCTCTGACCGTCCTGCCGTTGGGGCGGTCTGTGAACGCCGCGTCATTACGGGGTCCCGGACCGCTAAGCCGTTGCGGCGGTCTATGCCCCTCGCTGGAATATGCATGGCCTTCTTTGGCCATGCTCCCTGCACGGGCAGGATGCCCGTGCCACTCGGGCGACGGTCGGAGACCGCCGCTACAACGCGCCCTAGGGGCAAGCTGCCTGGTTGCCCCTGCTACGCCCCCGCCTTTTTCGACATCTGTGCGAAGATGGCGTTGGCGCGGCGTTCCATCTCTTCTGGGGCAACATCTTCAACATGGGAACCCAATGCCCACGAGTGGCCAAAGGGGTCCACAATCTGACCGTAGCGATCGCCCCAGAATTGGTGGGCCAGCGGCATGGTTACCTTGGCCCCCGCGGCGACAGCCTGATTAAATAGGGTATCAACGTCCTCGACATAGATGTTCAGCACGACCGGACTACCACCGAGGGATTGGGCGGATTTCGGACCCATGCCGGGAAATTCGTCGGCGAGCATGATTTGTGAATCGCCAACCTTTAACGTGGCGTGCATGACCTTGCCGTCGGGAGTTTTGTGCACACCCAATACGTGCGCTCCAAAGGCCTTCTGGTAAAACTCAATGGCCTTGGTGGCTTCACGCACCGCCAAGTGAGCCGTGATGGTGTGAGTACCGTCCGGAACTGCTTTTACTTTTCCTGCCATTTCGATTACCTCCTCCTTTTAGAGTTGTGCGGACCCGTTCTATAGGCCCGCGGCGTTTCCGCGCCAACTTTAGATTCTCTCTGCTAGCCAGGGACAGGCCGCGGACCTACAGAACAGGTCCGCGCTACGCCTCTTATTACTTAACGGAGCAGGAGCCGAGTGCTGGTCCTTTTACTGACACCTGGCACCTGATACCTGACACCTTCTCGTTAGTTCACCGTCACCAATTCACGCTTCTCGGCCTTCATGCGCTCGGCGGCGTGGAGCACAAAGTTTGCCGCCACTCCCACCACACCCTTCTTGTGCCCGAACTTGTACATGGCCTGCTGCATTTCGGGGTGGTCTTGCACAAAGGCGCGAACTTCCTCGAGGGTGGTGCCGGTCTCGTCGAGCACTCGCTTCATTTCGTTCTTGGCGCGGACTTTGGCCTCGCCGAGCGCCATTTGCACGCGGCTATGGGCGTTCACATCGCCTTCGCCGGAAGTCTCAACCGGGATGAAGATCATGTCCTTGTAAGTTGAAACCACCGCGGACTGCGCGCCGTCAGACTGCGTGGAGGGCATGCAGCCGAAGGGCTTCAAGCTGAGAACCATGTGAGCGAGATCTTTGTTCGAGTAATAAATGTTCTTGGCGACTTCCAAGTGTCCCTCGCCGCCGCCCGCGCGTGAATTGTAGAAAGGATGGCCGAGCCGTTGCAGTTCGTACTGGTCGGTCAGGTGATGAGCAATGCCGCCCAGGGCGTCAATCAGGCGGTGGTATTCGCGCTTGAAGATCGCTTCCGCCGCGCTCAGTTTGGCCAGCCGCTGCTGCGTATTCAAATGGCTGCCGAAAATCTCCTTGAGGTTCCACTTGGGGACGTTTTTCTTCACCAAATCCAACCCGCGCTCGTCGCGAATCTGCTGCTTGGCCTGGTGAATCATGTACATGATCCAGGTGCCGATGGGCTCGACCAGGACCTGCGCGCCTTCCTTTTCGAGGAACTTGAACATGTTGAAGTTGCCGTCGCCCTCGGTGGTTTGCGCCCAGAATTCGCCGGTGATCTTCACCAGCGGCTTCACGCGCGTGCGGTCGAGGGGAATGGCATTGAAGCGATCGCGCACTTCGTTGAGCGCCGCGGTGTAATCGTCGCCGTAAAGCTGGTTCAGGAATTTGCCCAGATATTCCGCGGTTCCGGCAAAATTGGTTTTGCCCACGAGCGATGCGAGCTTGCCTTCGAGCGTCCAGGGACGCTTGCGGCGCATGACCTCTTGCAGCATGTCCATGCTCTCGTCCAGCACGCGATCGGTTTCGCCGGGGTTCACTTCGAACGGACGAATCTGATAGGCCACATCGTTGATCACGTCGCCGATGTTCATGGCGTTCAGGATGTTCAGGAAGAAATCGAGGTTCATTTCCAGGCCGGCTTCCGCCTCCGCCTGGTTGAGTCCGCCCGACTGCTGGAACAGCAGCACGCGGAAACCGTCAAAACCCGCGTTGCGCAAGGCCAGGCGATACTCGGCCTCGTACATGCCAAAGCGGCAGGGACCGCAGGCGCCCGCGGTGAAGAATACGTAGCGGTCGATGATTTCCTGCTTGGTCATTCCCTTCTCTTCCAAGCTCTGGGCAAACTGCACGAGGTTGCCGACGGTGAAGTAGGTAGGATTGCACTGGCCGTTGTTGCCGTACTCTTTGCCAAGCTGGAATGCCCGCTTGTTGGGCACAGGAACGGCTTCGCACTTGTAGCCAAGGCCCTCGAGCGCGCCGTGGATCAGTTTTTCGTGCTTCCAGGTTAGGCCGCCGAAGAGAATGGTGGTTTGGTCGCGCTGGGATTTGGTAAAGGCGCGCTCGACGGGTTTGTGGAATTGCGTGACGGCACGCTTCTCAAGGCCCGCCTCTTTTTCGAGGCGCCGTCTTTCGTCTTCGAGCTTCTGGCGGATCAGCTCTTCTTTCGACGAAATTTGAATCAAGCCCCCATTACCATGGGGCGCTTCATTGAAAGGAACTGTACTCATGCGTCACCTCGTCTGGAGATTAAAGATGGGAATTCATGGCAGGGATACACGAACACGCCTTTCACTTCGGTGGTCAACAATCCTCCGCGTAAATCACTGGCTGGCAGGGACCGGCTCTTGATTAAGTCCAGGACCGCCCCGCAATATGTAAATTACCCCGAAGCCCTTAGGGTAAGGATATCCCCGTCTGACGCCCAGCATAATGCTATTTGACGGATGGCAATGTAAATTCCATTACAGCGAACGGGGAATTTCACCGCCCCAAGTGGTTAGGGCGTAAGTCGAAGGGTAAATCCTGATAATTCAGATTGTTAGGGGAAAAAGGAGGGTTTTGAGGGGAGTTATTGAGCTGCGACTACGGACATTTTGTCGATTTCAAATTTGACGTTCGTCATTATTGCTTGCATTCGCGCGAGTCATGGATCTTCCCTGCCCCGCCGTTAGGCACGCTGGCGGACGACATCCCACTCTTACCCCCACGGGGATTCCATCCCAGGCGCGACTACCCCGCAGGAAAATCGGCGTGAAAAATCGCCCCCGGCCTGCCCGTTAAAAGACCGCCGATGCGCCAAGCATTGGGCCCAAGCCCTGGATTCATTGGACGCGCGAGCGCAAACTGAATTCTCTCACGCGCGCAATTCGATTTCTCTCCCGGCAACGTTGAGTCAGACGTACAAACAACGTCTACGGGTCCAAAGGAACCAGCGATTCTTCAGCCTCAAGAAAGAGTTGTCGCGGCTTGCTACTCAGCGCGTAAGGCCTTCATCGGATCAACCTTGGTGGCGCGCCGCGCGGGCACATAGCTGGCTAGGAGCGCGGCTAAGACCAAGGCCAGGGTCGCCATGCCGAACACGGCCGGCTCGGCAAGACTCAAAGGTAGATTTAACTTGCTCGAAACCAGGCGGGCACCCGCGATCGCGACCGCCACTCCGGCCACCAAACCCGGCAGCGTCAACACCAGGCCTTGCCGCAATACCAGGCCCAGCACTTCCTTCCGCTGTGCGCCCAAAGCCATACGAATTCCGAACTCGCTGGTGCGCTCACTGACCGCATAAGCCATAACGCAGTACAATCCGACCGCCGCCAGCGCCAATGCCAGCAAGCCGAGGACAGAAAGCAAGCCCGCAACGATCCGTTCCGCGAACAGGCCCCCCTGCGTGTACTCGCCGAGTGGCGCGGTGTCGTACAGCCCGCTGCTCAGGGACAGGGCCGTCGCCTCACGCCGTAGTGCCGCGCGGGCTGACCCCGGGTCACCGCTGGTCCGGATGTAAAAGAAGGTGGTATAACCCGAGTAGTAGATCTGCCGGAATGGTCCGTAAAGGAAGGGCATGGGCGCCTCCGCCGGGTTACGGTACTTGCTGTCTTTGACCATGCCCACAACAGTCGACCAGGTATCCGAAACGCGCACCTTACGGCCGATCGGGTCTCTTCCGTCGAAGTACTTCCTGGCGAAGGTTTGGTTGATGATGATCACCGGCAGAGTGTTAGTGTCGTCCTGCTCAGTAAAGTCGCGGCCCGCAAGCAAGGGAATGCCCATCAGACTGAAGTACCCGGGCGCCACAATGGAGCGTGGGATAGAGATCACCCCGCCCTGATCTTGCTGAAAACCCTCCACCTCCACGCGGTCGCTCCCCATCCCAAAAATCGAAAGCGGAACCGAGTCCGCGTAGCTCACCTGCTGGATGCCCGGAGCCGCTTCCAGGCGGAGGCGCAGATTACGGCAGAATTGTTTTTCCTGGCTTAGCGAATAGGCGTCGGAGGAAAGGTAGAAGTGCGCCACCAGTACGTTCTGGGAGTCGAAACCCGGATTAAGTTTGGTGAGCTTCTGGAAGCTCCGCACGGCGAGACCGGCTCCACAGAGCGCCAACGTCGCTAGCGCTATTTCCAGCACCACCAGTGCTCCACGGGCATGGTGCGAGCGCACGCCGGAACCGCCGCTGCGTCCTCCTTCTTTCAGCGTTGCGATGACGTCCACTCGGCCGACTGAGAGAGCCGGCAAGACGGTCGAGAGCACGGCCGCGCTGAGAGAGATAAGCACCGTAAAAGCTAGCACATTGGGACTTGGGTCGACGTGCAACAGGGGCTCAAGGGCGGCCCGAATGGAGGATTCCAAGAAAGGAAGCACCCGGTAGAGTGATTCTCCCAACCAGCGCGCAAGCAATGAGCCGAAGAGGGCGCCCGCGCCGGCCAACGGCAGAACCTCCACCAACTGTTGCTGCAAGACCCTGCCCCGGGTGGCGCCCAGGGCGATGCGCACCCCAAATTCTCTCTGTCGGGAAACCGCGCGCGCCATCAAAAGGTTTGCCACGTTGGCGCACGCGATCAACAGCACCAGCACACACACCACTGCCAGGAGGTACAGCGGATCGCGCAGGGTCGCCTGAAGACCGTATGTCGCCCGCCACAGGGGAACCATCCAGGCGCCGATACCCTTGTGCGTCTCCGGGTGATCAGCGGCGATGCGGGCCGCGATGACCCGGGCTTCTTCTCTCGCCTGCTCGATTGTGACGCCGGGTTTCAGGCGCACAATGACATCGAGGAACCTGGCGTTCCAGTCGGCGGCGGCCCAGGTATTCAGGGCACCCATCTCGAGGATCATGCTAAGCGGGACCCAAACATCGAAAGCGGCCCCGCCGAACGAGCCGCGGAAATCCGGAGCTGTCACACCAACGACGGTGAGCAGGTGCCCGTTGATTCGAACTGCGCGCCCCACGATGCCGGGATCGGCGCCGAACTGGGTTGCCCACAGCCGGTGACTGATGACCACGATGGGGAAGGCGCCGGGTGCGTCCCGATCCTCTTCCGGAAGAAACAGGCGGCCCAGGAATGGCTTGATCCCCAACACCGCAAAGTAATTGGCGGAGACCACTTCCCCGAGGGCGCGCCCGGGATGATCGGACGAGCCGATGGTGAAGAAGGCAGTGTGCGACGCGACCACACCCGAGGCCACCGTCAGGCCCCGCTGAAATGCACGGAAGTCCGGATGCGTGCACTGGCCCAGCCGGCCGCCGTCCGGGGCAATCCCTTCGAGCGCCACCAACTGGTCCGCGCTCCGCACTCCCGTAATTGGTCGTAGCAAAACAGTGTCAATCCAACTGAACACCGTGGTGCTGGCGCCGATCCCCAGTCCGAGCGTCACCACGGCTACGGCCACAACCCCCGGGCTTTTGCGGAAGACACGCCACGCAAAACGCAGATCCGTCAGTATGTTGGCCATGTGGTCCTATTCGGGTTGAAAAGCGATTTCCTGAAATCCCTTTACTGACACGTCGCAGCTATTCGTCATAAGACGGGTGGGGTTCGGGCGGACGGATTTACCCCCTCAAGCTGTAGCGGAGTTCCTCAGACAGTTCAAAAATCTGCTTCCCCTCGACCACGGGAACCTTGCACGCGAGCGCCGACCGGAGCGCATCGGCGGGCTAGCGAACCATCGTGTATGAAATTCGACAAAGCGGGCACTCCTGATTCCAGCGGAACCTGCCGTATGGAATCGTCTCGGGGCTCAGGTATTGGAAGACTCGCAGGCTGGTGCTCTTCTCCGGAATGTGAAAGGCTCTCTCCAGTCTGGTGATGCTGACCGGACTTTCGTAATCCCAGAAGAGTGGATTCCCCATAAGTGTAATCGGTAGATCGGCTGATCGGGCGATCAAACTACTCTCATCACGCGGTCGGTGGCACGGTTTTTTCGTTCACCCGATCATCGGATCACTCGATCTTCACGTCTCTGTAACAAACGTCGCCAGCCGGCGCAGCTTTTCCTGGCGGCGCTTCAGGAGATCGTCCACCGGCAATTTGCCAAGCCGTTCGAGGCAGTTCCGCAAAATCGGCCGCAGGAGTTCCGCCGCCTGAGCATGGTCCATATGCGCGCCGCCTTTGGGCTCCGGCACAACTTGATCCACAATCTGCAAACGATAAAGGTCCTCCGCCGTCATTTTCAGCACGCGAGCCGCTTCTTGCTTATGGTCCCAATCGCGCCACAAAATGGACGAGCAACTCTCCGGCGAGATCACGGAGTAAATGGAGTTCTCGTGCATGAGAACTTCGTCGCCGACGGCGATGGCCAGCGCGCCGCCGCTGCCGCCCTCACCATGTACCAGCACGACGATGGGCACTCGAAGCTTGCAGATTTCCTTCAAGTTGTAAGCGATGGCTTCCGCCTGACCGCGCTCCTCTGCCCCGATGCCAGGGTACGCGCCGGGGGTATCGATGAAGCAAATGATGGGGAGGCCGAATTTCGAGCCGAGTTCCATCACGCGCAAAGCCTTGCGATAACCCTCCGGATTGGCCATGCCGAAGTTGCGGAGGAGTTTCTGTTTGGTGTCGCGACCCTTCTGGTTCCCGATGACGACAACGGGACGATCTTCAAACTGCGCGATTCCCGCGATCATCGCGGCGTCGTCGGCAAAGCGGCGGTCGCCATGCAGCTCCAGAAAATCCGTGCAAAGCATCTGGATGTAATCGAGGGTATAAGGCCGCTGCGGATGGCGCGCCAACAGGACGCGGTCCCAAGCCTCTTGCGAAGGGCCAGACACCTTCTGCCTTAGCGCTCCAAGCTGCTGGCGCAAGCGCTCAATTTCTTCCTGCAACGCGGCCGAGGCTGATATGCCCTCGAGTTCCGCGATTTGTTTTTCGAGCTCTTGCGCGATCGCGTGATCGTCTCCGGAATTTGGCATAATCCCCTACCCTACATACCTTGCGCTTGTTTTTCCAGTCGAATCGCTTCGTCGCCGCAGAGTTCGCGCAGCCGATGCAATAATTCATCGTCGGCTTTTATACCGCGGGGGGCGCGGGACTGGATGTGCACCACAAAATCGCCGGGGCGCGCGAGTTCAAACACCACCGGGCTCTCCCCCGGATAAGCCGCCAAGATGCCGGCGAGTTCATCCAATCGGCCCTCCCGCAACGCATCGAGGTTGAATCGAATCCGCAACTGAGCCTTGGCGTTATCCACGGCGGCTTCGAGCGGCCGGGCCTCGCTCACCACCACGCGTGGTTTCTGATTTTCCTCGTGCCGCACGCGGCCCCTGATGAGCAGCGCGGCATCGGGCTTCAGCACGCTCTGCATTTGTAGGTAGGCCTGTGGAAACACCAGCAACTCCGCCGAGCCCCGCAGGTCCTCGAGTTGCGCGCTTGCCCAGAGGTAACCTTTCTTACTGGGTTTCACGCGCAAGCCGCGCAGAATGCCCGCCAGAGTCACGGGCGCATCGTGGTCCATATCCTCGATTGAGGACGTATCATGCCGGGTCAGTGTGCCCAGGCGCTGCATATACTTTTCCAGGGGGTGACCGGTAACGTAGAACCCCAGCACTTCTTTTTCCGCCGCCAGCCGCTCCGCCTCGGTCCACTCGGGCACATCCGGCATCTCGAAGGGCGGTGGAGGCGGATTATCTGCGCCGCCGATGAACAAGCCATGCTGCCCGCTCTCGGCTTCCCGATGGAGCTTCTGTCCTAACTCCATGGCGCGGTCGAGCGCCGCCAACATTTGCGTGCGCCGCTTGCCGAGGGAATCAAACGCCCCGGCCTTGATGAGGCTTTCCAAAACACGTTTATTCAGGAGGCGCAAATCCACTTGCTCGCAAAACTCAACCAGGTTATCGAAGCGCCCCAGCTTCAGCCGTGCCGCGAGTACCGATTCGATGGCGGTGGGGCCGACGTTCTTGATGGCCGTCAGGCCAAAGCGGATGGCGTTGCCTGCGGGCGTGAAGGCCAGGTCGCTCGAGTTGACATCCGGCGGCAGAATCCCGATGCCCATATCTTTGCATTCCGCCAGGTAGCGCGTCAGTTTGTCCTGATTGCCGATTTCCGACGTCAGCAGCGCCGACATGAACTCTACCGGATAGTGCGTTTTCAAGTAGGCGGTATGGTAAGCCACGAGCGCGTAGGCGGCGGAATGTGACTTGTTAAAACCGTAGCCCGCGAACTGCTCCACCAGATCCCAGAGCTTTTGTGCTTTCGCGGCGGACACGTTGTTTTTGCGCGCGCCCGCCAGGAATTTCTCCTTGTTGGCCACCATCTCTTCAATTTTCTTCTTGCCCATGGCGCGGCGCACCACGTCCGCTTCGCCCAGGGTGAAGCCCCCGACTTTGTTGAAGATCTGGATGACCTGTTCCTGGTAAACGATGACTCCGTAAGTTTCTTCCAGAATATCCTCAAGCTGGGGGAGTTCGTAGGTAACCTTGCGTTTGCCCGAGCGGCGGGCGACGTAGTCGTCGATCATGCCGCCCTGGATCGGCCCGGGCCGGTAGAGCGCGTTCAGTGCGGTGAGGTCGGAGAGGCGATCGGGTTTAACGCGGCGCAGGATATCCGTCATGCCGCGACTTTCAAATTGGAAGATGCCCGCCGTCAGGCCTTTGCCGAGCAATTCATAGGAAGCGGGGTCGTCAAGGGTCAACGACTCAAGGTCCAGTTTTTCGCTGCGCGTCTTTTCAATGAGCTTCACGCAGTCGTCAATGGTGGTGAGCGTGGTGAGCCCGAGAAAATCCATTTTTAACAGGCCGATTTTCTCCAGGTCGTCCATCGCATATTGGGTGGTGATTTCATCCTTGTTGCTCTTGTGGAGCGGGACGATTTCCTGAAGCGGCTGGGGCGAGATGACCACGCCCGCCGCGTGTGTGGAGGCGTGGCGAACAAAGCCTTCCAGGTGCGACGCCACCTCCAACAGGCCGGCAATGCGCTCATCGGTTTTCTGAAGCTGCGCGAGCTCCCCTGACTGTTTCAGAGCGTCTTCCAGAGTGATGTCAAGCGTGGTAGGGATGAGCTTGGCGATTTTATCGGCTTCCGAGTAAGGCATGTCGAGAGCGCGGGCGGCATCGCGGATGACGGCTTTCGCCCCCATGGTGCCGAAGGTAATGATCTGGCACACGTTCTCGCGCCCGTATTTGCTTGTGACGTATTCGATCACCTTGCCGCGTCCGCGTTGGCAAAAGTCGATGTCGATATCCGGGAAAGAAATACGCTCGGGATTGAGGAAGCGCTCGAAGAGCAGTTCGTTCTGGAGCGGGTCGACATCGGTGATGTGCAATGAGTAAGCCACCAGGCTGCCTGCCGCCGAGCCGCGGCCCGGCCCCACCGGAATGCATTGCTCGCGCGAATAGCGGATGAAGTCCCAAACGATCAGGAAATAACCGGCAAAGCGCATCTGCTTGATGAGCTCAATTTCGCGCTCCAGGCGCTCTTCATAAGCTTGCAACGGATATTTCAGGCGGCCCGCAGCTTGCATGCGGTCCAGCCCCTCGCGGCGATGGGCAAAGCCTTCGCGCGTAACCTTTTCAAAATAGCTGTCAGGAGAATCACCGGCGGGAACGTCAAAGTGAGGGAAGACGTGCTCTTTCGCTTCCAGGTGCAGGTTGCACCGCTCCGCGATTTCCACGGTGCGTGTTAGAGCTTCCGGAACCTCGCGGCCAAAGACCGCGGACATCTCTTCATAAGTCTTAAAATAGAACTCGTTGGTGCGAAACTTCATGCGGTTTGTGTCGCTCATGGTCTTGCCGGTCTGGATGCAAACCAGCACTTCCTGAGCGCGCGCGTCCCCCGCGGTGATGTAATGGCAATCGTTGGTGGCCACTAGCGCGATGCCCGTCTCGCGGGAGAGTTGCGCCATCTTGGGATTGATGCGTTTCTCCTCCTCCATGCCCTGGTCTTGCAGCTCGAGATAGAAATTCCCTTTGCCGAAAATATCGCGCAGGTCGTAAGCCGATTGGCGCGCGATCTCATAGCGGTCGGAAGCCAGCGCTACCGACACCTCCCCGCGCAGGCAAGCGGAAAGCCCAATCAGGCCGTCGGCGTGCCGCGCCAGCAGGTCCTTGTCGATCCGCGGCTTGTAATAGAACCCCTCAATAAAGGCGGCGGAGGCGAGCTTGATCAGGTTCCGGTAGCCACGCTCGTTCTCGCAGAGGAGTACAAGATGATTGGGTCGGTCAGTGTCCGTAGCGCGGTCAAACCGGCTGGCGGGGGCCACATAGACTTCACAGCCGATGATGGGTTTGATGTTGCGCTTCTTGGCCGCCTCATAAAACTTGATGGCCCCGAAGAGGTTGCCGTGGTCCGTCATGGCGACGGCGGGCATTTTCAGGGTCGCGGCCCGGTCCATGAGCTTGCCGATTTCACAGGCCCCGTCGAGAAGACTGTAGTCAGTATGAAGGTGCAGATGAACAAAATTGTTGGATGTCACAGTGAGATTGTAGCAGAAAATATTTCTCCCGAGGCGGGTCATCTCAGATGTCGGTTGTCGGTTGTCAGTGGTCGGTCGTCGGTGGTTAGTGGACAGATTTTGGTTCGGGTAGGTTTTCGTGGCCGCGCCTTTCAGGGCAGTCGGGCGGTGGAGCCGCGACCGTTGGATTGGCGGCTTGACCAGGAGCCTCGCATTCGTTTAATTCATAATGATTACAAATGACGGAGCCCCATCATGCCGAAAACACTAACTATGCGGCTGGATGACACAACCTATGAGACGTTTGTGCGCGCCGCCCAAGCCGAACGCCGGTCGCTCGCGAACCTGGTTGAAACCGCTGCGCTCCGACACATCCAGGAGAGCCACTTCGTTGATGACGCGGAGATGGCGGAAATCCTCTCACGACCGGGGCTGGTAAAACGTCTGAAAGCGGGTTCTCGCGATGCCCGAAGGCGAAGAGGCAGGTTCGTTCCAGTTCCACAGGTACCGGGAGCCCTCGAAGGGTGTTCCATCGAGGTAAGAGATTCGGGAGCAAAGGGATGTCCGCCGCTTTAATAAACCCAACTAAAACTCAACTTGCATTCGGACAAACCCGCTACGAGGCGGTCCGATGGCATTTCCGGAAAAGAGTCCGGCAAAATCAATTACATTGAGCCGGTCGTTGATGTTTTCGATGTCCCCTTGCAGGCGCAGAGTGGCGCGGTCGCTCGAGTAAAGATCGGCGCCGACGGAAGCGTCGAGCGAAAACTGGGGCCGCACACGGCCGCGGGCCAGATCGACGCGGGCGACGACCGCCGGACCGTATTGCGCGAGCGCCTCTTGCACCGTGCCCTCGAACTCAACCGGCAGTCCACTTCCATACTCCGCTCCCAGGCCTACCCAGGCGCGCCGCGAAATCTTATACCGATAGCGGGTCCGCAGCGTGTTCCGCTGGTCCTGCGAATCCCAAAAGCGGCCTGTGCCCAGGGTGTTCGAACTGATATCTTCGTCCCCCAGGAAGAGCCCGCCCGTGGCCGGAAGATAGGCATAGCCCACCTGATACGAATAACTCACAAACCCTGAGAATCGGCCCCAGTTGGGGAGATCGAGTTTCCCTTCCGCGCCGTAGATTTCGGCCTTACGAAAGGCAATGGGAAAGCTCAGGGAGGTATTCAGTAACAGGTCGTCGTCGGCATAATTGCTCATGTACCGCCGGTAATAGTTTCCATCCAGCTTGAACTTGCCGAGGAAGCCTCGGGTGAAACCCGCCTCGTAGTAGTTGCCGTGCGAGGGCAGGACGGGCAGTCGCAGAAAATCGGGATCGAGGCTCACCACCTGGGGCGAGCTCGAAAGCAGGATGTTCTCAAACGCCGGGGTCTGGAAAATCCGGTCATAAGAAAAGTGCAGCACGGTGTTGGCCGCCTTCCAATACCGGGCGATGCCGAAACGCGGGCTGACGGCATTCTGATTCACGAGGAGTTGGTAGTGGTCCCACCGCAAGCCCGCATTCAGGCTCCATTTGCCCAGACGCACATTATCCTGAACGAAGGCGGCCTGCTCGTAGTCGTGCCCTTTGCCGAAGAAGCTGAACGTACCGGGGGTCCCTGGATCAAATTGGGTAAAATCCGTGATCGTATCGTTGAAGGCTTCGTGGAGAGGGGTGAAGTCAGACTCTACTCCGGCCTTCCACTCCTGAGTCCCACGGTGCACCGCCACGGTGGACTTCAGGTAGCCCTCGCGAAAGCCGCGCTGCTGAAAAGCGATAATCGGGGTGGACAGAGGGTTGGACCAGAAACCGTCGGAATCCTGCCGGAACATCGCGTGGAAGTCGCCCAGGACGTTCGGGGAAAAGATGTGCTGGTAGGAGAAAATGGACATTATCTCCTTGTTGTTGCGGTCTTGCCGCTGGCCCACTGCCTCCTGGACCTGCTCATTCGGCACCTCGAACGCGGATTGCTCGCGACGCACAATCACCCCAATCCTGTCCCGGTCCGTCGGGTCCCACTCGTAATGAGCGGCGAAATCCGATGTGGTGCCCGTGTTGGTGTAATCCTGCGGGACAACGGGGTTCTCATACCAGCTTGTGGTGGCGCCATCGGCACTGAAACCCAGTGTATTTTTTCCCCGGCCATATTGCGCCGAGGCGTACCCGTCGGCGGTGTCAAAGCTCCCGGCCGTGGCAACCACTTTGCCGTGCCAGCTCCGGCGCGTATCTTTGATGGTATCCATTTCCACCACGCCGCCCATCTTGCGCCCGTATTCCGCCGGAAAATTAGCCGTGTAGACGGTAAGGGACTCAACGTCGTCCGCCTCGATATCGGGCCCGAAACTTGGAGAACGATTATCGGTAAGCGGAACGCCGTCCACCACAAACTGCGTCTGGTATTCCGAGCCGCGAGGGTGCAGAACGGCGTTGCCTTCATACAACCATCCGGGTTGCGAATTCACCAGATCGACGACCGACCTTCCGGGGATTGATGTTTCGCGGTCCTGGATGGTCGCGGCGCCGATGCGATTGCTGTCCCCCACGCGGTGAGGATCGATCAGCGTGTCCGCGCTTTTAACGACCACGGAAGCATTCACCGCCGCCAAAGTGAGCTGTACGCGGATGGGAGTGGGAAGGGCCGATCGTATCTCAAACGACTCCGCAAACGGTATGAACCCAGGCGGCGCGACGCGAATCTTGTAAATCCCAAACGGCAGGCGCTTGGCCACCGCGTTCCCAGCGTCGTCCGTCGCGACCGTCTGCCGCACCTGGTTCGAGTCACTAGTCAGTTCGACGGTGGTCTGCACACCCAGCCCAGAGGGGTCGGTAAGCTTCAGGCGCAGTTCACCGGTGTTGCTCTGCGCCGAGAGCGGGCCTGCGGCCAGGAGCGCTACGAGAAGCACTTCCAGGGTCCGCCACCCAGCCGCCGTTGCGTTCGTGGCCCGCACTCGCGCCGACCACCTATCCCAAAATGGCTTTTCTCCTTCGGATCGGAAACTCACCATGCCTTCGTTTTTGCCCTAACCAAAGATCTCACTAAACCCGCGAACGCGCACTACTCATAATAAACCCTAAGTATCCCTTTTCGGACTCATACCGGCCGTCAATATGCGTGCGCCACCAGTTTCCTTGCAGCTTGTTTTTATATCCGCGAATGGCGTTACAGTCTAACCATTCCGGTCGGGAGCCAATTCATTTAGGTCTTTTAGGGAGGGGGGCACTTCGACCCGCGGCCGAAGTGCCCGTTTGCTTTGGTAACTACGCTTCATGGCTTGCAGATTTAGGGGGGGAGTGCGGAGAATTATCAATTAATGATCGGCCGAAGGTTCGAGACAACATAATAATGTTCCTACGCATACTTGATTAATGTCAATTTATAAACTGATGGTTATCAGTGTCTGGTCAAAATTGCTCACTTTTGAGAATTTTGACATTATGTCCATATTGCCGGCATTAATCTCCGTAACTCCTTGATTCTAAGTCACTATTAGCTAGTGCCGGGCCGCGAGGTGGAGCATCCAATAACCAGAGGGAAAGAGGATTCATGGCAGACCGCCATTTGCGGAGGTGACCCGGTATGGGAAGCTTTTCAATTAATGCTCGGGAGAGCGTTTCCACCTGGGCGGGCTTCCTTCACCAACTTTGCCCGCGCTGCCGGGCGGGAAAGATATTCAGCACGTCCATCTTTCGCATCTTCCCGCGCATGCACGAGCGCTGCCCTGCGTGCGGCCTGAAGTTCGAGCGCGAACAAGGCTACTTTCTGGGCGCGATGTACTTCAGCTACGCAATCGGAACCATCGCCATCTCACTCTTCGCCTTGATTGTCTGGAGCCTCTGGAGCTGGAACCTGCCTGCGTGCGTTGCCGCAGGCTTCCTGCTTTTCCTTCCCGCCGCCCCGGTGTTAACCTTCTTCTCGCGTGTCCTGTGGATTTACTTCGACCAATCCATCGATCCCGATTGGAGCCAGGCCCGCACTACCAAACCGCCGGTCCTGCCCTAATTTCGGGTGTAGCGCCGGGCTTCAGCCCGGCACGTGCCGCCCTAAAGGGCGGCGCTACGTTCGATCCAGTGCCGATCTAAAGGCGGGGGTACGTTCAAATTGGGACAGCACCAAACCGCCAGCCGGATTGCCGGGAGGCGTGGTAGAGTGATAGCGATCATTTGAAGCTTGACTCCGAGGGGCGGTGCATCTCCCTGAATTAGGTTGGCGGCAAGCGTGCCGTCAAGAAAGGGGCAGGCCATCCATGCGACTCTTAATTAAATTCAATCTCCTTTTGCTGATCGTCTTCGCTGTGGGGATTGCTATTACCGGCTACGTCGCTCACAGTTTCTTGCAAGAGAGCGCCATCGAAGATGTGGTCCAGCAGGCTCGACTCATGATGGCCGCGGCCGGAGGCATGCGCACATACACTTCGAAGCAAGTGGGACCTCTATTGGCGGCGCACGAAAGCGACACCAAAGGCTTCGCTGCCCAGCGGGTTCCGGCTTATTCGGCCACGGAAGTTTTCAACTATCTCCGCCAGGATTACCCCGCTTACACGTACAAAGAGGCCACGTTGAACCCCACCAACCTTCGCGACCGGGCAATGGGCTGGGAGGCGGACGTGATTGAAACGTTTCGCAACAATGCCGGGAAGACGGAGTTGATTGCGCAGCGGCCCACCCCCCTGGGAGATTCGCTCTTTCTGGCGCGGCCGATTGCCCCCACTCCCGAGTGTCTCGTCTGCCATAGTGTTCCGTCCGCGGCCCCGGCCTCCATGATCGCGAGTTACGGTAGGGACAACGGCTTTGGTTGGGAAGCCGGGGAGGTGGTGGGAGCGCAGATCGTTTCCGTACCCATGTCCTTGCCACTCGGCATGGCAGATCGCGCCTTCAAGACCCTGCTCATTTCGCTGACCGGAGTATTCTTGTTCACCCTGGCGCTGCTTGACCTGGGGTTGATCTTAATCGTGGTCCACCCGGTCGACCGCCTTTCGCGCATGGCGGAGGAAATCAGCCACGGTAATCTCCAGGTCCCCGAGCTTCCCGACAAGGGCTGGGATGAGATTTCGCAATTGGCGCGGTCGTTCAATCGCATGCACCAGAGCCTGATGAAGGCGCTGAATCAGAACCTAGGACAATAGACAAAAGGAGAAAACCTATGCGACGCAGAACATTTCTGAAGAACGTAACCATCGCGGCCCTCACATCACCTATAGTAAGGTCGGGCGTTGCGGGAATTGGCCGCGCGGCGGAGGGAAAGCGAATCGCTTTCGGCGGCATCCAGATCGAATGCAGCACGTACAGCAATATCCGCGCCCGAATGGAAGACTTCAGGGTGCTAAGAGGGCAAGCGCTTGCAGACGCCCCCTTCTTCCGCCACTTGAAGACTTATCCCTATCCCTTCCAGCCGACCCTGCTGGCTGCGGCTGTGCCCGGAGGACCGGTCGAACGAAAAACCTACGATGATCTCAAGACGGAATTCCTGCATCGGGTCAGCGACTTGCTTCCGCTGGATGGCCTTTACTTGCCCATGCACGGAGCGATGTACGTCGAGGGCATGCAGGATGCTGATGGGGATTGGATTGCCGCAGCGCGCGACGTTGTGGGGAAAGATTGCTTGATGACCGCGAGCTTTGACCTGCATGGAAGTTTGAGCCGGCGCGTTATCGATAACCTGGATATGCTCTCGGCCTTTCGTACCGCTCCGCATATCGACCGCGAGGAAACCGCGCAGCGGGCATGTGACATGCTGGTCCATTGCCTGGACCAACAAATTCGCCCCACGATGGTTTGGGCGCCGATCCCCGTCTTGATGCCGGGCGAACGCAGCAGCACGCTGTACGATCCGGCCAAACGTCTCTGGGCGCAACTGCCCGGCATGAACGCGGTGCCCGGGGTGCTGGATGCTTCCCTGCTTGTGGGATATGTTTGGGCGGACGAACCGCGCGCCACCGCCAGCGCCGTGCTGACCGGAACCCAACCGGATTTACTGAAGAGAGATGCTCTCTCGCTGGCGCAACAATACTGGGACGCGCGCAAGGAGTTCCAATTCGGTGTACCCACAGGCACGCTCGCCGAATGCGTTGAGAAAGCCCGGCGCCTTGAAACCAAACCGGTGGTTATTTCGGATTCCGGGGACAATCCCACCGCCGGAGGAAGCGCCGACCGGGCTGACGCTCTTGCAGGACTTATAGCGCTTGGGGTTCACGATGCCGTGATCGCCGGAATTGCCGACCGGCCCGCCACCGAAGCCTGCTATCAGGCGGGCGTGGGCGCCACGCTTCCTCTCAAGATTGGGGCCACCCTCGACCCCGAGGCAAGCAAGCCCCTAGAGGTCGGCGCAAAAGTGGTCTCCTTGTTAACCACCAACGACCTGCCCGAACGCCAAGCCGTGGTGGATATCCAGGGCATCAAGGTGGTCCTGACCGCGCGGCGGCGTCCCTTTCATGAGATCGTGGATTTCACCTCGCTGGGGCTGGAGCCCACCAGCTTCAAAATTGTCGTCGTCAAGGCCGGCTACCTAGTTCCGCCGATTGCCAAGATCGCCAATCCTAATCTGATGGCTCTCACCGAGGGCGCGGTCAATCAGGACATCGTCCATTTGCCCTCGAACAAGTATCGCATTCCGAGTTTTCCCTTTGTGCCGGATTTGGAGTGGAAACCGTTTACGATTGTGTCGGCGCGATCGCCGCACGCGGCGTAGTTTGGAGTGGCACAGGCACTCCTGCCTGTGCCCTCTGCCTTACGGGAAAATTTAGCGACTCTGCTTTGCCGGAATATCTAGAAGCTCCACGGGGCGGCGTTACGCCGCGCTATGGCGAGGTAAACTCGCCGCTACGATCACGTTATGATCAAGGCCTATCAAATGCCGAAGGCCGAACAGGAATTCCTGGCGGCGTGGCCTGCCTATGAGGGCACTCGGAAGTTGGATGCCCTCCGCGCCGCGGAATACTCACGCCTGGATCGCCTTGGGCATATCTATCTCGATTACACCGGCGCGGGCCTGAATGCCGCTTGTCAGGTGCGGGAACACCTGAGCCTGCTCGAATCGCAGGTTTTCGGCAACCCCCATTCCCAAAACCCCACGTCGGCGACGATAACCGGATTGGTCGAACAATGCCGGCGCAAAGTCCTGGATTACTTCCACGCCTCGGAGAACGACTACGCAGTCATCTTCACGCCCAACGCTTCCGGGGCGCTTAAACTGGTGGGTGAATCTTATCCCTTCGGGCCAGACAGCCACTACTTGCTGACTTTCGACAATCACAATTCCGTCAACGGAATCCGCGAGTTTGCGCGGAGCCACCACGCTTGCATCACCTATGTGCCGTTAACCCTGCCGGAGATGCGCGTCGATGAAGATGCGCTTCAGGACTATTTCAAGCTGGCAAAACCCAACGGTGCCAACCTGTTTGCCTACCCCGCGCAGTCAAACTTCTCGGGCGTTCAGCATCCATTGGATTGGATTTCTCGCGCCAAAGCGCTGGGCTGGGAAGTTCTGCTCGACGCCGCGGCCTATGTCCCTACGAACCGCCTCGACCTCGGCCAATGGCGGCCGGACTTCGTCAGCATTTCCTTCTACAAGATGTTCGGCTATCCCACAGGCGTAGGATGCCTGCTCGCCACTCGGAGCGCTCTAGCGAGGCTGAAGCGGCCGTGGTTCGCAGGGGGCACCATCACCGTGGCATCCGTGCAGGGCGACCGCTACTTTCTGGCGGAAGGGGCGTCCGCGTTCGAAGATGGCACGCCGGATTACCTGGGAATTCCCGCGGTCGAAATTGGCTTGCGGCACTTGGAAACGGTCGGCATTGACCTGATTCGCACGCGATGTCAGTGCCTCGCGGCATGGGCGATCCAGGAGCTTCTGTCACTGCATCACGCAAACGGTAGCCCGCTGATTCGTATCTACGGACCACTCGATACCCAGCGACGGGGCTCAACGGTGGCAATGAACTTCTACGATTCCACAGGCAATATCATTGATCATCTGCGGGTGGAAGAAGCCGCGGCAAAGCGTCAGATCTCGCTGCGTTCGGGTTGCTTCTGTAACCCCGGAGGGGGCGAGACGGCCCTCCGCCTGTCGAAGTCCGAATTAATCGGCTGCTTCAGCCAGCACGCGGAAGAGAGCTCGCGCTTCACCCAAGCGGACTTTCGTCAGTGTGTCGACAGCAAGGGAACAGGCGCGGTCAGAATCTCTCTTGGAATCGTCAGCACCTTCGAGGATGTCTGGCGGTTTGTCGAGTTCGCGGGCGAATTCCTCGACTGACAGGTGGTCGAGCCTGCATCTCTCACCATTGAAATACGAACCGAAATTTTGGAGTGCGGCGACTCGTCGCCGCTTTTGCTCGCCGCGACTCGTTGCGGCGAATCACCTACCGCTGACAAGTCAGCGGTAGAAAAAGCGGGAGCGAACTCCCGCACTCCGAAATTTGGCTCCGCACTCTCGCACAAGCCATATCGCGGCGTAAAGACGCCTCTACTTCAATTCACTCTTCAGATCCTGTACGGCAGCGCGCACCTTGGGAATCAGCGCGGCGTAATCCTTGGGGGAAGCCTTGTCGAGGAACTGCTGGTAATAGTGCAGCGCCTGAGGTTTGTTGCCGGCCTTGTCAAAGAGCACGCCCAGGTTCAGGAGAGGCTCGACCTCGGTGGGATCGAGTTCCGCGGCTTTCTCGAAATCGTGCTGCGCCGCGTCGCTATCGCCGTGTTGAATGGCCACCAGGCCCAGCCCGTTATACGCCGCGCTGTAATGATCGTTCTGGAGATTGATGGCCTTGAAGGCCTTTTCCGCTTCTTCCGCGTGGCCCAACTGCAACTGCGCGGTGCCCAGATTTCGCAAGTTGTCGAGGTCAGTGGGATTGATTTGCTGGGCGTGGGTCATGGCGTCAACAGCTTTATCCAATTGGTGAAGACGCAGGTAGAGCTTACCCAGTCGGGCATAGATGATATCGGTAAATCCGTGGCGGCCGATCGCGTCCTGATAAACCGCGACGGCGCGTTCCGGCTGCCCGGACCGCTCGAGCGCCATGGCCAGGTAGACGTGGGCCAGGGGATTGCCGGGGTCCTGGCGGATCGCCTCCTCCAGGATGGGGGCGGCGCGCGCGTTATCGTTCGCATTCAGGAATACTTCCGCCCGCTCGATGTCCTTCAGAACCGCGCTGCGGTCCTTGGGGTCCGGGGCATCGGTGCCGAGCTGGATTTCGCGCGGCGATCCCGCGCTCACGTACCCCAATGAGTCGAGTTCCTGGCGCGTCTGCTCGTCCACGGGAACAGCCTTGACCGTCTCCGTCTTGGCGTGCGTTCCGGCAACAGTCCAGATCTGCTTTTGGAGCTGGTCGGCTTCCGCGGGATGATTCGCGATCAGGTTTTGGAGTTCGCCGGGGTCGCGTTGCAGATCATAAAGCTCTGGATGCGGCGCCAGGATGAGCTTCCAGGCGTCCGTGCGCATCGCGCGCAGTTCCGACCATCCCAGGTAGGTCCGTGGGTAAAGCGTCTCACCGTAAGAATAATTCGACCGCACATGAGTTCCCTGCTCGATGAGGGGCCAAAGGTTGACGCCTTGCGCTTCTTTCGAGGGCGGGAGGTGCAGAAATTCCATCACCGTCGGGTGGAGGTCGATGGAGCGCACCTGGTCGGCAATCACCTGGCCGCGCGGAACATCCGGGCCGGAGATGATCAATGGGACGTGGAGGGTCGCGTCGTAAAGAAAGATGCCGTGGGTCGATTCACCGTGCTCGCCCAAGCTCTCGCCATGATCTCCCACCACGATGACCAGAGTGCGTGAGTTAATCCCCAGTTGGTCGAGGCCGTCCAGCAGCCGTCCGACCTGCGCGTCCATGTACGCAATTTCGCCGTCGTAAAGGCTCTTGGCATACTGGCGTCTGTAGGGTTCGGGGGGATCATAAGGTGCGTGGGGATCGTAATAGTGGGCCCAGAGGAAGAATTTCCTTTGGGCATTTCGCTTCAGCCAGTCGAGCGCACGGTCGGTCACCACCCCGGCGCGCCGCTCGAGAAAAACTCCGGGAAGTTTTCCCTCCTCCGTTTGCCGGCCCATGTCATCGTCGTAGGTATCGAAGCCGTGGGCAAGGCCGAAATGGCGGGCTACCGCGCGCGAGCCCACAAAAGCAGCCGTTTGGAATCCTGCCGCCTGGGTGAGTGAAGCCATCGTGGGATGGGACTTGTCGAGAACGAAGCCGCCCATGTCGCGCAGGCCGTGGACCGTGGGATATGCTCCGGTCATGATGCAGGCGTGCGAGGGCAGAGTAAGCGGCACTTGCGCCGTGGCGTGGGCGAACCGAACGCCGCGCGCCGCCAGCGCATCCAAGTTCGGCGTCTTGGCGTGGCCTGGAGCGTAACAGCTCAGATGGTCGGCGCGGGTGGTGTCAATTGTAATGAGCAGGACGCTCGCGTCGCGAGGCGCGGACGTTTCGCGCTCCGGCTCGTGGTGGCGGCAAGCGCTAACGCATAGAAGCAGGGCTGTCGCTATCGCCACCGCCGCGATTCTTCCGAGAATTCGATTCAGCAACGCGTTGTTCTCCGGCACGCGCATGTTCGCGGGTTATTCTACACCGAACCGGACAGGCACGCTGAAGCAGGTAGTGCCACGGGCGTCCCCGCCCGTGCACGGGCACGGCCAGGATGGCCGTGGCACATCAAAATGAGTCACGACCGTCGATCCCAAGGCTGTACATTCCGACCGCTGGCAGAGTATCCTCGTCTGCCGGGGATCGCCTCAGTTTTTTCGTTCGAGTCCTGAACGACGAAGGCCCACAGCGACCAGATCCTCGAGGTGAAGGAAGGAATGGTGAAGGTTCGAGTTCTTGCCCTCGCGGCCGCCTGGCTTTGCGCGGCAGTGCATCTCTTCGGGCAAGCCAGTGGTCCGCCAGACTCCGGAAAATCCCGGGTGGGTCCCTCCAAGCCACTTCTGGTCCAAGCGCAACTGCTCGTGCGCGAGGGAAAGCTGGACGAGGCGCTTCCCGTCATCCGCCGTTTTCTCGGGCAACGGCCGGACTCGCCCGACGGACACGCCGTGCTCGGGTTTATACTCTTCAAACAATCGCAACCCGCCGAGGCGTTGCGCGAGTATGGTGAAGCCGCGAAATTACGCCCGCCCTCCGCTTTTGAGTCGAGAATCATGGGCTTGTGCGAGGCGATGCGCAATGACTATGCGAGTGCCGACTCCTGGCTCTCCCGATCGCACGAGCTGAATCCCCAAGATCTCCAGGCCTGCAATGAGCTGGGACAGATAAAATTCCTGCGCGAAAAATACAACGAGGCCGTGGGCGTTTTTGGCGAGTGTCTGAAACTGGACGCGAAGAATGTGTATGCGGAGAATGGCATGGGCAGTGCCTACGAGCGCATGGGCCGCTGGGAAGAGGCGGCGGCAGCCTATCGGCTCATCATTGCCTGGCAATCCTCGAAAACGGCTCAGGACCCTACACCGTATTGGAATCTCGGCCGCGTCCTCCAGAAGCAGAACAAACTCCAGGAGGCGGTAAAATACCTTACACGCGCCGTCGAGTTGGCGCCGGATGAGGCCGAAGCGCGGGCGCGGCGATTTCTTGAGACCACCGGGGATGCCGGGAACGGTCATGTGTTGCTGGGATTCATTCGCTTCGTTCAACAGCGCTGGCAGGAATCGCGGACGGAGTTCGAAGAAGCGTCCCAACACCGCGCGCTCAGCGCGGTCGAGCTCAAGATGCTGGGGCTTGATTGCCTGGCGCTGTACCTTTACGGCGACGCCGATAAGTGGCTCACTCGCTCCCTAGAAATGGAGCCTGGCGATGCCGGCGCCTGGGAGACGCTGGGAGAGGTCAGGACGAACGAGCAACAATTCGAAGCGGCCATCCAGGCCTATCAACGTTCTCTCGCGCTCGTCCCGCGGGTCGTTACCGCCGAAACCGGCATCGGGTGGTGCTCGGAGTTGTTGAGCCGGTTGGACGACGCCGCGACAGCGTACAAGACCGCCATCGGCTGGGAGGCGTCGAAGCCCGACGATCCTACGCCCTACCTCGGCCTCGGTCGCGTGCTGCTGAAACAGAATCGGTCGCAAGAGGCTTTGCCTTATCTCCGGCAGGGGATGCGGATGGACCCGGCGAGGGCTGAGGCACATGAAGAGTTGGGGAGAGCTTATTCGGCGTTGAATGAGCTCGCCGCCGCTCAGCAGGAGATCGAGAAAGCGATCGAACTCGCCCCCAAGGTGGCGCGTTTGCACTTTATGCTGGGACAGTTGTATCGCCGGGCTGGGCAAATGGAGAAGGCCAAGGCGGAACTCGATGCCTACGCCGCCAGCGTGGGCACGCGTTCGACTCCCGATCAGGATCCGAGGTGATATGAGCTCACGGCGTGGCACGACGGCGGGCGTCGTCTTGCTTCTTTGCCTGTGGTTTCTCGCTGCACGGGCGCAGTTCAAATCGCGGGGGGAGCAACCGGATACCGTGCCCGGGAACTTCGTAGATGTCACGGCCACGAGCGGCTTGCAATTCCATCACTATGCCTCCCAGACCGCCAAGAAATACATGCTGGAGATCATGGGCTCCGGCGTCGCCCTGTTCGACTACGACAATGACGGCCGGCTGGACATTTTCCTGGTGAACGGAGCGCCCATCAGCGATCCCACTCCGCTGGGCACGATCCCCCGAAAGAGCGACCCCAAATACTGGAATCGCCTGTACCACCAGAAACCCGACGGGACATTCGAAGACGTGACCGAGAGAGCCGGGGTGCAGGGGTTGGGCTATGGATACGGCGTCGCGGTCGGTGATTACGACAACGACGGTTTCGAAGACTTGTTTGTCACCGAATACGGAGGCAATCGGCTGTACCACAACAACGGCAACGGAACGTTCACCGACGTCACGGAAAAAGCGGGCGTGGGCGGCAGCGGCTGGTCCACCAGCGCGGCCTGGGTAGACCTCGATAACGACGGCCTCCTCGACCTGGTGGTTCTTCGTTACGTGCAGTGGGACTTCGAGGACCGGCTGTGCATGGTGAACGGGACCCTCCGGACTTACTGCCGGCCGGACAATTTCCAGCCTATCACACCCCTGGTGTACCACAATAATGGTGATGGAACGTTCACCGAGGTGTCGCGCCAAACCGGACTCTCCAAGCCGGGCAAGGGTCTGGGAATTGCGATCGCTGATTACGACCGCGACGGTCACATCGACCTCTATGTCGCCAATGACTCGATGCCGGGGTACCTGTACCATAACAAGGGCAACGGCACTTTCGAAGAAGTGGCCCTGCTGGCGGGGGTCGGGGTGACGGACAGCGGGCGTACGTACGCCGGCATGGCCGTTGACTTTGCCGACTACAACAACGACGGACTCCCGGACTTGGCGGTCGCCGATCTGGCGCTCGAGACGTATGCCCTTTACGAGAATGTAGGCAAAGGGTTCTTTCAGTATGCTACTGATTCGAGCGGGCTCGGAAACATCACGATGCAGCATTCGGGCATGGGTCTGCGCTTCATCGATTACGACAACGACGGCTGGAAAGACTTGCTCGTTTCTCAAGGCCACGTGATGGACACGGTGGACCAAGTTAACCCCAATCTTCACTATCGCGAGCCGATGCTTCTTGCCCGGAACACCGGCAAAGGCTTCGTGGATGTCTCGGCGGCCTCCGGCGAAATCTTCCATCAGGCGTGGGCCGGCCGGGGGCTGGCGGTGGGTGACATCAATAATGACGGGCGCATGGATGCCGTGGTATCCACAAGCGAAGGCCCGGCTCACGTGATCCTCAACCAGACGGCCACGCTGAACCATTGGCTAATTTTGAAACTGACGGGACACAAGAGCAACCGCGACGCCATCGGTGCGGAAGTCAAGGTTGTCACCGCTCGCGGCGCGCAGTATGCGACGGTGACCACCGCCAGCAGTTATCTTTCCTCCAGCGACAAGCGGGTGCACTTCGGCCTGGGGCCGGAGACGACCGTGCAGAAGGTGGAGATACGCTGGCCCAGCGGGATCCTTCAGACCCTCTCTGGAGTCAAGGCGAACCAGATTCTGGCAGTGGATGAGCCCCGGTGAGAATTTCATATCCGATAGCGCAACTGCGTGAAAGTGGTGTGAAGGTGAATTAACTGCCCAGGGCCGTTTCCCGTGGACAATCCACGCTTCGCGCGGTAAAGTGAGCTTTAGAGATACTAGGGGATAAAGAAGGACGATGACCGTAACCCTCCATTTGAAGCCGGAAGTTGAGGCGGGCCTTCTTGCGCAGGCGCAGGCCAGCGGCATGGCTTTGGAGGACTACCTTCTCTCTCTCGCTGAAGAAGCGGCCCTTCAGGCAAGTCCATTAAGAACAACTCTCACTCGGCCTGACGCGCGTGCGGAGGCCGTTCGCCGCATGCTCGAATTTGGGGAGAAAAATCGTCTCAGCCTTGGCGAGCCGATTACACGTGAGCTTCTGCATGAAGGACATCGCTTTTAATGGCCGCGTTTGTCCTCGACGCCTCCGTTGCCATTGCATGGTGTTTTCCGGGCGACCCAACCGAAGACACACCCTATAGCCGCCGCATCCTGAAGGAGTTGGCGGTCAACGACGCGATCGTTCCCGAAATCTGGCCTTTTGAGATCGCCAATAGCATTTTCGTTTCCTACAACAAGCGCAAGAGAATCACCGAGCACCAGATTCAAGAATATTTGGACCTCCTAAAAGCCCTACCGATTCGCGTGGAACCGCAGAGCCTCTGGGCCAACGTCGATTTGCAGTCCTTGGCGCGCCGCCGGAACCTCACAGCCTACGATACTGCTTGCCTTGATCTTGCCTTGCGCACCCACCTCCCCTTAGCCACCTCGGACCGTTCCCTTAGGGACGCTGCAGTTGCAGATGGCATTGTGGTGTTGGGTTAGATGGCAAGATGCTCATGGCACTCGAGCTTGCGAAGAAAAGTATCAGCAACCGTAGCGCGGAGTGCGTGGCACGGGCGTCCCGCCCGTGTCCGGACATGGCCAAGATGGCCATGCCACATCGGCGAGAGTTATTGGTTCGTCTGGATCGTTCCGGTCACCACAACTTCAAAGGCGCTGCCGGGGACGGTTTTAAGCTGGTCGAGGTCCGTGTCGTCCCACCCGGGATCGGGTGCGCCGGTGATGAACCAACTGCTGCCGTTGTCCGCCACGATCATCCCGTATTTCTTGAGGGCGGTCAGGATGACGAGTGACTGACCCGTAAAGGAAGAAATAGCGTAGGACGCCTTCAAACGCAGGCGCAGCCCCATCGGCGGCAAGGCAGAATTAGTAGACTCACTGGCAAAATGGGTGGCGGGGTGAATGAAACCAGCCTGGCTTTGGGAGACGGTGAAACGCAAAGCGTGGGTGATTTCGCCTGCTGCCACCTCATCGTAGCGCGCCAGCCCGGCAAGGATCGGTAACCCGGCGGCATCGGCGGAAGTCCACCCATCGGGCCGCAGCTTGTCGGAATACAAGTTGAAGATAGCGCCGTTGGCCGCCGTCCAATTGTTGTCATTGGCGTCTTTAACGCCTTCCCAGACCTCATACAGCGTGCAGTTCTTATTATTGAGATCGGCTAAGAGGGTCAGGACGTGGCGGTCGCCGGTTGAGGAGCTGCCGCCCTCCACCGGGGTGGTGGGTGGAAAGGGATAACAGCCGCTGGTTGTAGCTACGGTGCAGTTGGGTCCTGAGGACCCGAAGTCGCTCTCGGCAGGATATTGATTGAAGACAACGCTCACCAGCGGCTGGGTGCCGGGCACCACGACGTAGGGAATTCCGTCGGTGGGATCGGGGCCAAAGTCGGCATGAAGATATTGCTTTTCCTGGCTGATGCTCGCAATGTAAGCGTCCGAGTTGGGGTCAACGCAGTAGTTCGAGACGTCGGCATTCCAGGGGTTGTCCGTGGGAAAAAACGGGCAGCCGGAAATCAACGGGCTGGGGCTGTAGTCGGTGGAGCTGCCGGTTGGGGCGTTGCTGCAAGCCGGCTGAACGGGAGTCACCGGCGGGGCGGGGGTGGAGGAGGAGCCGGAACCGCAGGAGACCATAAAGATTGCGCTGAGGATGATGCCGGCGCAGAAGAGACCATGACGACGGGTGTAATTCAATGCCATGTTCACCCTGAACCAAATTGAATATTGCCGTTGTGCCATGGCCATCCTGGCCATGCCGGAGCACGGGCAGGATGCCCGTGGCACAGGGACGCTTGCCCTGCCTTACAGCACGCCCCCGCCGACCCACTTCCAATTCCTCAGTCCGGCCCGGACTGGATTAGAAAGAACATACTCTACCTGGCGACCAAAATCCTCCTCATCTCGAATCAGGTGGTCGTAAGGCTCAGGCTGCCAGAACTGCCCGGTTCTGCCGATCAGAAGATTGGCTCTGTTCGCGGTAAATGACTTCCACGAATGCACAATGCGAGGAAGTTCATAACCTGGAAGCGGCTCAACAACGGTATGAACATGGTTGGGCATTACGCACCACGCCGCCAGGCGATACCGTGTGCCTTCGAAGTGCTGAAGCGCGTTGGCGACAAGAGCCGCAACGTCATCCCGGCGCATCCAGCACTCACCCGTGCCTCGGTCCAGGTAGGTTTCGACTTTCTCTGAGAAGAGCTTGTCCAGCCGCATTTCTTCCGCAAGCGTCAGGGGCCGGTTCATTTGCTGGGCGGTCTTTACGATATCAAGACGCTCGAAGTCCCAGGAATTGACGACCGATTTCGGCATCGAGTCGCCCAGCCGGAAAGTAAGGGCGTAAATGGCCCCGTCGCGTGTCCAGTGCGGAAGGTAAGCGCCGTGACGAATCTCGATGCCGCGCGGTTCGTAGTGAGTTTTCTTCATAGCCGCTGGTGCCATGGGTAGTGCCATGGCCATCCTGGCCATGCCGGAGCACGGGCAGGATGCCCGTGGCACATCTGGAAAAAAACGGCCCGCCGCAGGGCGGGCCGTTTCAAGCAAGTTCAATCATCAGTCATCAGAAGTTAATATGCCCACCCACTTGGATAACGCGCGGACCATTCATTGGGCCGGTAACCATGCCAAAAAGCCCGTCGGTGACCCCGGTATCGGAAGGATCTCCACGCCCCGTGCGGTTGAAGACATTCGAGAAGTCGCCGCGGAGCTGGAAGGTAACCCGTTCAGTGATTTTGGTGTTCTTGATGAGGCCGAAATCTTCCTCTTCGTGACCTGGTCCCCGAACATTGGGCAAGTAGCGCGGAGCGGTTCCAGGCCGCAGGGCAGCGCCGTCGGGAGTAAGCGGTGGATCGGCAAACGCTGCACTGTTAAGGTAGGGGGTCCCCTGAGGGTTTAACGGGCCCGGAGTAACTTTTTGGGCTACGCCAGGGACGACATCGCCCCGGACCGTGGGAGTGATGTAGGAATAAGCATCGCCCGAGTAGATATCCAGCGGGTCGCCGGAGCCATACCGTTGGATGGCGGTAACCTGCCACCCGCCGGCGAGCCGGTCAGCCAGCCTGCCGGAAGCCAGGAATTTCTGGCCGTGACCGAGCGGCAGCGAGTAGATCCACGTCAACTTCACGACCTGCGGATAGTCGAAGTAGGTGATGGATTTCTCTAACGCGCGGTTGTAGAAATCCTGGATATAGGTCGGGTTGTACATCGCCGAGTCGCTGTTAGAGAGTGACTTCGAGAGCGTGTAGGCGGCGATGAACGTCAAGCCGTGAACCGAATTCTTGCGCACCTGGAGTTGGAGAGCGTGATAGGTGGATTGGCCCATGGCAGCCTGGTCGTTAATCAACCCGGTGTATTGCGGTAAAGGAGCCAAACCCGGCCCCACGTTCGACGACCAATTGTCGCTTTCGAAGGTGGGATAGGGCACGTGCGTGATGCCATACTGCGCCAGGGTGGCCGCAGTGGTGGGGTTGCTCAAATCCCCCTGCATGTCATCGCCCAGGATATCGCCCAAGCCCATGTACTTCCCGTTCGCCTGGTTCCACTGGCTACCGAAGTTCTTGTTGAAAAGGCGCTCGCCCGTCGAGCCGACGTAGTTCGCTTCCAAGACGGTCTCACGCGGGAGTTTGTACTGGAACCCGGCGCTAAAGTTCTGGATTAAGGGCATGGCCAGAGTGGAGGGGAAGAAGTCGGGGGTCTGGCCGTTCATCCCCGTAGGATCCTGATTCGGCAGCGTCCCGGTGAAGGTAGGCAAGCCGGTTGGGCCAGGCGCGGGGCCGCCGGCAAAGTCGGACAGGTAGAGTAGCGGATTGAACTTCGCCAGTTGGCCAGACGCACGGTAACGAGTGATGTTTTGCTGGTAACCCATGAATTGCTCAGGCCCCCAAGCGTTTTGGATGGGAGGCTGATAGGTGATTCCGTAGCCGCCCCGGAAGACCAGCTTGGGGGTAATTGCATAAGCTAAGCCGAACCGTGGCGCCAGATTCTTAAAGTAATATTTCTGGAAGGAGCTCCCGGAAACGCAGGCGGAGCACTTGCCCAGCCACACGATAGCGCCGGGGAGGGTCGCGCCGCTCGGCAAGGTGTCTGTAGCCGTGGCGTCGAATTGAGACATCTGGTTATGGGCTTCCGTCTTGGGCACGGGAATTTCCCAGCGCAGGCCGAGGCTGAGAGTCAGCTTCGAAGTCACGCGCCAGTCGTCCTGGCCGAAGAAGGCGAACAGTCCGGCGCGATAGCCCGGCTCGTCATTAAAGATTTGATCCGATCCGGCATCGGCGGCGCCGAGAAGCCAACTGGCGAAAGCGTGCCCGGTGGAATTCTGGAATCCGGGAAGAGAGGTTTCAATGTTGCTGAAATTGAAATTGCCCGACAGGGAGCCGGGGGCCCAATCGTTGGAACGATAGTGGAGATACTGCCCCCCGAACTTGAAGCTGTGCTTGCTGTGCGTGGTGGAGAAAGTGTCCTGGTAGATGTAGCTCTCCACGGGGGAGCGTTGCGCGCAACCCACGCCAACGTGGCTGAGGAACTTAATTCCGTCCGAGTCGCTGAAGTTCATGGTGGGGAAGCAAGTATCGGGAATTCCCGGAATGCCCATGGCCGCCGTATATTTGGCGTCGGGTGTAATTCCGTTGCTGTTGCTGAACCGGTTGTAACCGAGTGACAACTCATTCATCGAGTGGTCGTTAATTGTCCAGCTATATAAAATACGCAATTGCGGGCCGCCCGTATGCTGCTGCTTGGTGGTGGCAAGGGGCTGGGCAGGCCACGGGGCCCAAGTGTCCGCGGCGTAGTTGCGCATGAAGCGGTTGCGAAGCGCGGAGGTGAGAGAGATAGAAAGTTTCTGCTTGGTGTTGATATTCTCATCGATCTTGGCGGTATACGCATCCCGCCGCAGAATCGGGCAGCACGTGCCGCCGTAAGAGGGCGTGTTCAAGAAGTTAGTAGCGTACTGCGGTGTGGGGAAGTACTGCAAGAGAGTCGAGGTCGCTTTACTGAATGCAGGCCCCGGGATGATGTTGCCCTGATAAGGATCACGGATGATCGCATCCGCGCCGCTGGTATTGGTCAATCCCGTTACCGTATCGACGGCGCCCATCGGGACGTCGCGCGTGGTGGTGGGATCGTAGATGGCCCACTGATTGACATTCCGTCCTAAGGCATCCTGGCCAACCACCGCTCCCGTAAAGCTACTAAAATCTCCTTTGAGCATGCCTTCGGTCGGCACCGTGGTGAGGCCGCCAAAGGCGAATTGGCGCTTGCGGTCGCCCTCATAATTGAAGAAGAAGAAAGTCTTGTTCTTGCGAATCGGGCCGCCGATGGAGGCCCCGAAATTGTTTTCCCGTTGCGTGCTCTTCTGGCCGCCTAAGGCGTTGTTCTCCCATCCGTTGGCGTTGAAGACGGGGTTGAAAACAAGATCAAACCCGGCGCCGTGAAATTGATTGGTGCCGGATTTGAGCGAGAAGTTAACGATGCCACCACCGGTATCTCCGTATTCCGCCGAGTAGTTGGACATCTGGACGGTGAATTCGCCGATGGCTTCCGTTCCGGGCTGGAACTCACCCAGGCCGTCATTGTTGTCGTAACGGGCAAGGGATACGCCATCAATAAGGTAGTTGTGGCTTTCGTCCTGACCGCCGTTGATGGAAACGCCGCCGGCCCAGTCAGGCGTCGCACCCGGTAAACTCTCCCAGATAAAGGTGTCGGCCTGCCTTCCGCCGTCACTGATAATGACGGGAAGGGTTTGAAACTCCTGCGGGGTGATGGAGGTCGAAACCTCCGCCGAGGAGGGCGTCAGCAGCGGCGCCTCCGCGCTCACGGTGACGGATTGGGTCTCGGCACCCACTTGCAGCGTGAGGTCAACCGTCACGGTCTCCGCCACCGAAACCACAACGTTTTTCGCCAATGAGGCCTTGAAACCCTTTAGGCGAGCTTCAACTTGGTAGTTTCCGGGGGGAACTGGAACGCGGTAGTAACCCGCGCTCGACCCCTTAGCGGTAGAACTGACCCCTGTGTCGGTGTTGGTAATGGTGATTGCCGCTTCCGGTATGACTGCGCCGGAAGAGTCAAAAACCGATCCGGTAACGGCGCCCAATTGCCCTTGGGCGCAAATCCATTTGGGTAGGGTTATGACTGCCAAGCAAAGGGCAATTATGCGTAAAGATTTGTGCATGGAACTACCTCCATAGTTCTCAGCTTTCCCGAACCGACGCTTGGAAAAGAAAGTGCGCACACTGACTGGGTGCGCGGAAAGACACAATGCGCCCCGTGTATGGGCGCACAGAAACGAAACCTAAAAAGCACGTCGTCTGCCAACCTTCGAACGTGTTCTCGTTCGTTTCCTATTTAAACAAACTACCTTTCGAATTCTTTCGTTGGTGTGAACACCTAACCGCCCGCTGAAGAGGAAATCCGGAGAGGCAATCGATTTTGCGGACCCCGATGGATGGCCGCCTGCCGCGCGCTCTTGGACGTACCCCATTGGAAATACTTAATTTGTGGGAATCCGATATCGCTTAGTTGGGTGCGGATATTCTCCAACGGCACCGCCTTCGGCCCGGACAATGCGCCTTCTCAAAGTCGATGGCTGGTACATGTTCGCGAGCGGAGCGACATAATCGACCTATGATTCAGTTCCAGATAATCGACAAATTGTCATTATCGTCAGAAGCCATGCCTATCGGCAGCTCAGGAAAAACGCAGGATTTGCTAGGATTGGTGGAATATCCACAATGATAACTCACGCACTCGTACATGAATGTGGGGATTTGCGCGCCACCCGTGAGACGCGAAGCGATGCGAAGGAGGGCCGCAGGCGCCGGGTCTCCCAGTTCCCCCGCAAAGGCCCTATTCAGAATGACGACAGGTGAGGTATAAGAAAGGCATGACATCCGAACCCACATACAACGATATGCTGGCGGTAGCCTTGGCGGAAGCTCGCAAGGGTCTGGCCGAGGGCGGCATTCCCATCGGTGCCGCAATCTTTGATGGCAGCGGCCGGCTGATTGGCGCTGGACACAATCGCCGCGTACAGAATGGCGATCCCTCGATGCACGGCGAAACGGATGCCTTCCGTAACGCCGGGCGCCAGCGCAACTATCGTAACCTCATCATGGTCACGACGCTTGCGCCGTGCTGGTACTGTAGCGGATTGGTTCGCCAATTTGGCTTTGGAACCGTAGTGGCGGGGGAAAGCCGCAACTTCCAGGGAGGGCTCGACTGGCTCCGCTCACTGGGCGTGATAGTGATCGACCTTGATTCCGAAGAGTGCGTTTCTCTGCTGGCCGAATATATCCGAGACCACCCCGAAATATGGAACGAAGATATCGGGGAAGAATAGACGGAAAGGGCGAGGCCGCGGCATCGCCCTTTCGTGAAGACAGCAGCGACAACCCAGACTAGAATGACAGATGCAGGGACATCTGAATCTGCCGCGGGCCGCCAATGGTCTTATTCGTTTGGCCGAGGCCAGCGGGACAATTGTAGAACGCTACGTTGGCGCTGGTGCAACTCGTGGGCAAAGGCGTTGTCCCGACGATTGGGAAACTGTTGTAATTCTGATTCTGTGAGACGTTATCAATAGGAATATCGAAACTGGCAGTGTTGGTGAGATTGAAGACGTCAAAAGTATATTTCAGTGTGAACCGTTCTGTAATCTTCAGATCCTTGACCAGGGATATGTCGGCGCGTTCTTGCCAGGCTTGCCGGAAGATGTTGCGCTCGCCCGAGGCAAAGTTGGTCTCAAAGGTGTCACCGGCAGGAATTGCCCCACCCAAGTCACCGGGCTGGAGCAGGGGCAAGGTAAAGCAAGACGCCTTGAGCGCCGGCGTGGTGCCCGCTCCCGAGGTACCGGTTACCGCACTACGGGAGGTACAACTGGGAGCCAGTGGAACGATGGGGTTGATAATTCCGTCGTATACGCCGTAGAAGATACTGCCCACGGCGCCCGTGTAATCGATCACGCTGTAGGGTTGGCCACTTTCGAGCACGGCGATCCCCTGAATGGCCCAACCGTTGGCAAGCTTCCCGGCCAGCGAATTCCACTTTAACACGCTGGGGAATTGGTAAAGGTAGTTGAAGTTCACGACATGGGTACGGTCAAAATCCGACGACCCATAGGCGCCGTGCGGGTTATTCGGGTTGTTGCCGTTATAGAAAAGGCCCATGCCGCTCTGCTCGTCCAATGCGTGCGACCATGTGTAGGAGAAGCCCACCTGCACCCCGTGGCTGAGTCGCTTTTCCACATGGGTCTGTAAAGCGTTGTAATTGGAAACGCCGAGGGCTTTGTAACTCTCCGATTCACCGGAGTAGCCGATATAAGGCACGCGCATGTCGTCGTTGCCACCCTCATAGGTGTTCAAAAAGGGTGTGCCATCGGGTAGCGAAATGGGATTGAAGTTTTGATCGACAACCGTATAGCCATACGTATAGCTCTGGCCATGAATGGGGTGGGTGGGTGTAGCGATCTGCGGTTGGTTGAAGGGAATGGGCATGACTTCGTGACGGCCGGAATTGCCCACGTAACCAATATCGATGGCCAAATCACGGCGCGGCTGCCACTGGATATCGAAGGTGTAGTTCATCGTGTAGGGCAGCTTGTTCGCCCGGTCGTAAACGGCGAAGGGAAAGAGTTTTGTCCCACTTTTGATCTGGGCTTCGTTGGGGAGATAACTGGTGATTTCCGCCGGATTTCCCGAGGGCGGAGCTTCCTCGGTGGTTCCCCAGGGATTCTCGATGGTGCTCGAGCAAGTGGGAATGTAGCCCAGATAATAACTGTCGCTTAGCGGGCAAACTTGCGTGTTCACGAAAGGTGGTGCTTGGTTGACGCCGAAAGGCCCCGCGGTGGTTTCGCCCTCCGCGTAGCCGGGGGAGAGGTAAGTGAAAAGTTCGCCCCGGTCGTAGTAGATTCCCGCGCCGCTGCGGATGACGATCTTGTCGCGAAAACGCGCGGGTGACCAAGCAACACCCAGACGCGGCGCAATGCCCCATTGCCGGCCGGTGAGGGTCGTGTTGCTTACCCCTTTGGTGGGGAACTGCGGGTTATTTCCGGCGATGATAAAACCGTTCGACGTTATGGTGTCGCTCTCGGCATCATAGGCGTAACCGTTCGGGTCAAAGTTATAGATCCGGCCGTACTTCTCCGTGAGGCCGCCGTCCCAATCGAACCGCAGGCCGCCGGTCAGGCTGAGGTTGGGGCGGATCTGGAATTTGTCCTGAATGTACTCCCCCGTTTGCCCGGCGCGGTAGTAGCGGGTGGCGTTACCCAGAAGGAATGAGGTGGTCTGGAAAAGGTCGTTGGAAGTTAATTGACCCTGCAAGAACTGTCCTAGATCCGCGGAGGCAAAAATGCCATTGCCGGTCCGGTTATCCAGCGCATCAAGTTGGGTATAGGAATAGCTTCCGCCAAAACTCACCGTGTGCCGGCCCCGGTTCCAGGTGGCGTTGAGCGAGGGCATAAAGCGGTTCTGGATGACCCCTGTGAAGGCCCCCTGGGAAGCGGACCCTTGACCGACATTCAGGGCGGCATCGGGGACAAAGTTAACGTTGTTGGGGGAATAATTCCCCAGAATATCGACAATGCTAAACCCGGGGAAACGGGTGGAGCCGAAGGTGTTGATATTCATCGCTTGCGGGGTAAAAGGCTGCCCAACAGAGCTGTAGATCTTCTCCCGCGCGTACCCAAAGGTTTCGATGACGCTGAAATTGGGCCGCGGGGTTTGAATGTTGGAGAGCGCAATCACCTGACTGCCAGCCGCTAATTTCTGGGTGAACCCTGCCACCATGGAGTAAGCGTAGGGAGCCGAGGTGGGATCATCCTGGAAATAGTATTTCACCGAAATAATATCCGAGGGGGAGCGGTTCCAGTCGATGTTGCTCACCAACTGGTGGGCGCTGAAGACCGCCGTTCCGGGGACGTAAGCATTATCCGGGATAACAGGCGTGGGGACGTTGCCATCATCGGAGGGGATCAGGTACTGGCCGTTGGGCAGCTTGTACTGGAAGAACGCCAGCGCGGTGGGGTCGATCTGGCTCGGCTGTAACGGCGCCATACCATAGGGCTGGAGGAAATTGGTGTTGGCAATCTGCGCCAGGCCCGCCGCCGTACGGTTGTCGTCCTTCAGTCCGAAGGGAACGCTCAGCCGGGAAATGCCGATTTCCCCGTCGCCGTCGTGTAGTTCCTGGTAGCCGACATAGCCGAAAAGCTTGTCTTTGATCAGGGCCCCGCCCAGTGTGCCACCCAGGACTTCGCGATGCAGCGCCGGCACCTTCTGGTCCTGCGGGACGGTGGGATCGGCGTTGAAAAAGTACGGAGCGGAGTTGAGCCAGTCGGTTCCATGATGGATGTAAAGGCCGCCGTGCATTTTATTCGTGCCCGATGCCGTGCTCATGTCGATATGCGCGCCGCTGGTGGATCCCTGCTGAGCGTCGTACATCGAGGTATTCACGCGAACTTCCTCGATCGTTTCCGGCGCGGGTGTGGGCAGCGCCTGACCTATGGCCAGGTAGGGCGACGCCGTAGTCTGGATTACGCCGATTCCCGTGCTGGTGATTAAAGACACTCCCGTGTTGTTCACAATCCGGGCGGAAGCCACTTGGCTGGTGCTCTTGCCATTAAAAATGTTGCTGGCGTCCACTCCATTCAACAGAAAACTGTTGCTGGTGTCGCGCTGGCCATTGGCCCAGATGGGTTGGTTGCCCAAACCGGCGTTGGCTCCGCTGCCGCTGGGAAGTTCCGCGTTGACGCCAGGAGATAGGATGGCGAGCCCCGTGAAGCTGCCTGTGGGCAATGGAATGGACTGAATTTGAGATCTTTCCAGAACGTAGCCGTTCGTGGTGTCAACGGCATTCATCAACGGCGCCTTTTCCTCCACCGTGACCGTAGTGCTCACCTGCCCGACTTTCAGCGATGCATTCACCGTGGCAGTGCGATTGGCCTGCACTAGGATGCTGGGAATGGTGTCGGTTAAAAACCCATTGTGAGTGTATGTAAGGGTGTAAGTGCCGATGGGCAGGTCGACGATTTCGTAGCCGCCCTCCGCATTCGTTTTCTTCGAGCGGGTCAGCCGGGTTTCGTCGCCGACAACCGTTACGACGGTATCCGGCACCACGGCGCCGCTTTGGTCGGTTACAGTGCCCCTAATCCCTCCCAAAGTTTGCTGGGCCGAGGCAGAAGGTGTACACGGGAAAAACATCATGAGAGCTAACGCTAGGAAGAAAGTGGAAAGCCCGATGGTCCTACACATTCGGTTTCTCCCGCGCGGAATGGTCATGTAGTATCCTCCCTGAGGGAATTGTGATGCGGTGGTTATGTGCTCGTTCCTTCTTTCAATTGTAATCTCTGGGTAACGAAGAAAAGTATTACAATCCGTCTGGAAATACCAGTGCATACTTTTAATGGGAAGAATTAAGTATTTCTATTGGACGACGCAATCTCGCCGGAAAGCGTGTGCGACATGATGCCGGTATCGACGCCAAACTATCTCCTTACATGTCAATGAGATCGGAGCGTCTTCTAACCGAATAGATTTTCCTTTGTTCTTGCCCGCAGCATAGGTTATACGTTCATTTTGTCCAACGGAAAAATCATGATTTTGCGCCTCGCCAAAGTCGCCCTGATCTTCGCCGTTGCTCTGTATTATTCCCTCGTGGTCTTCAATAATCTCACAGACTACGACTCCAACTGCCAGTTCGTCCGCCACGTGCTGATGATGGACACCACATTCCCCGGCAACCACGGAATGTGGCGTGCGCTGCATGCCTCCGGATGGCACACCGCCTTTTATCTTTCCATCATTTTCTGGGAATTGCTCACCCTGTCCCTCTGCGGGTGGGGAGGGCTACGGCTGGCAAAGGCGCTTCGCCACTCCGCCGCCGAATTCCATCAGGCCAAGCGGGTTGCAATCGTGGGGCTGACGCTGGGCCTCGTGATGTGGCTGGTAGCCTTTCTCAGTGTGGGGGGCGAGTGGTTTCTGATGTGGCAGTCAAAAACCTGGAACGGCCAGGAGGCCGCTTTCCGCATGTTTGCCGTTCTCGGCATCGTGTTGCTGCTGGTAGCGCAGCCCGATGCGCAGGGACAGCCTTAGGAACATGCGTAGCGCGCCTGTTCTGTTAGGTCCGCGGGTTTTCCATACCGATAAGTGCAAAGCCGCGGACCTAACAAAACAGGTCTGATTGGATAACGGCATCGGCTCCAATCCGGTAGACTTGGAAGTGCTCAACGACCAAGGCGAGCCGGGAAAGGAGCCGAAGCCATGCAGCATTTTATCGGATGTGACGTGC
>Ga0187876_1000027_pt1 | contig 132260 bp, 127 predicted proteins | sample June2016WEW_17_4_FD_133000 | JGI IMG/M metagenome (GOLD analysis project Ga0187876, IMG submission 133000) | Peatland microbial communities from SPRUCE experiment site at the Marcell Experimental Forest, Minnesota, USA - June2016WEW_17_40 | ecosystem: Environmental > Terrestrial > Soil >... | reverse complement strand
TCCGTGGTTGCAATATCAGTTGGCGTTCAAGACACCAAGGCGCATAGAGATAACGGCTTCCACCACGGAATACACGGAGCACACGGAATGACTTTCCTAAACAGCTTCAGTGTCTTCCGTGTATTCCGTGGTTGCAATATCAGTTGGCGTTCAAGACACCAAGGCGCATAGAGATAACGGCTTCCACCACGGAATACGCGGAGCACACGGAATGACTTTCCTAAACAGCTTCAGTGTCTTCCGTGTATTCCGTGGTTGCAATATCAGTTGGCGCTCTTGGCGTCTTGCAGGTGAATAAAAAACCAAATTTCGAAAGAGGTCCCATGCCGATGACATCCCGCGAAATCATCAAGCGCCATCTTGAATTCGCCGGCCCCGACCGGATCGGCCTCAACTTCACCGACGGCCGGGCCGACGATTTCTGCGAGGTCTGGCTCGGTCCGTCTCCGGTCTGGCGCGAGCGCCGATGGACGGAGGGCCGGCAGGAGTTCTACACCGATGAGTGGGGCAACACCTGGTTCCGCATGGCGGGCATGGGCCGCGGCGGCGAAATTTATCAGCCCGCGCTGACGGAGTGGGACCAACTGAAGGACTATCGCCTGCCGGACATGGCCGCGCCGGAACGGTACTCCACGGCGCGCCGGAAATTCGCGGCCGAGAAGGAGCGCTATCGGCTCGGCGGGCTGCCCGGGTTCCCGTTCGCGATCTGCCGCTACCTGCGGAAGATGGAGAACTATTTCAAGGACCTTCTGCTGGAGCGCGAGCGCGTGGACGAGCTGCACGACCGCGTGGCGGCGCTGCTCGAGAACGTGATCGCGCAATACGCGCAGGCCGGGGCGGACGGCGTTATCTTCTGCGAGGACTGGGGCACACAGGAGCGGCTGCTGGTCAGCCCTGCGATGTGGCGCGAGATCTTCAAGCCGCTGTTCCGGCGCCTGTGCGCCGCCGCCCACGCGCGCGGCCTGCACGTGCTCATGCACTCGTGCGGTAACGTGCGCGACATCCTCGGCGACCTGGCCGAGGCCGGCGTGAACTGCATGCAGTTCGACCAGCCGGCGCTCTATGGGCTCGAACCGCTCGCGGCGCGGCTCCAGGCCGTGAAGCTCTGCCTCTTCTCGCCGGTGGACATCCAGCAGGTGCTGCCGAGCGGCGACCGGGCGCGGATCGTCGCCGAGGCGCGGCGCATGGCGGAGCTTTTCAACGGCCGGCGCGGCGGGTTCATCGCCAGGAATTACGCCGACCTCAAGGGCATCGGCGTCCAGCCGGAATGGGACGGCTGGGCGTACGAGACGTTCCTCGAATGCGCGGGCGGGAAACTCGCGAAGGCTTGACCGGCCGCCCGATTCGTCACGCTTTCGGGATAAGGATCGGCGCGAGGCACGCGGGACAACGGCCCTTTCTGCCGGCGAATTCGCGTTTTGCCTTGAGGAGCTTGCCGCAGGTGCAGAGGATCGGGATCGTGTCCTCCCGCGGGATCGGCATGGGATTGCCCGGTGGCGCCGGATAGCGGACCGCCGTGCTGTCCGCGGTCGCGGCCTCCAGAGCGCTCCGCGCCACGCGGTCGCGCCACGCCGTCCTCAGCCCGAAGATATCCAGCAGCGTCCGCTCGGTGTCGTCCATCGAAACCCGCCGCAGTTGCATCAGCACGATCGCCAGGACAAACCCGGCCGCGAATCCGCCGATGTGCGCCCAGTACGCCACGCCGCCCAGTCCCAGCGCGGCGCCGAGAATGTCGAAGGCCAGCCAGAGCAGCATGATCCAGTAGCTGCTCACCTCGAACCATCCGTACCGGATGTAGAAGAAAAGCCAGGCGAAGTAAAAGCAGCTGATCTCGTTGGTCGGGAACCACACCAGGCACATGGCCATGACGCCGCTGATGGCGCCGCTCGCGCCGATGGCCGGATGGTCGCTGAAGAGCACGTGCGCCATGCCCGCCAGGATGCCCAGCCCGACGAAGAGGAACGGGTATGCGGCGTTCCCCACCTTCTCGCAGACGGCGTTGCCGAAGACCCACAGGAAAACCATGTTGCCGGCGAGGTGGAAGATGCCGCCGTGGAGAAAGATGTGGCCGACCAGGCCGAGGGGATTCCATCCGTTCAGCACGAACGACCCGATGGCCGGAGTTCCCGCGAGGCCGCCCGCGCCGAACTGCTCGAGGAGGTAACAGACGACCAGCAGCGCGAGGATGACATAGTTGGCGATAGGCCGCCGGTAAAGCGGAACGTCCACGTGGTAGGGCACGAGCAGGAACATGCGCTGTTTCCCCTTGCCGGAATGACCTCGCCGACAGGCAGCGTAGCAGTTCCTCCGCGAAAATCAACCGTCCCTGAGCGGTTTACCCGGCTGACGGTCTTATGGTATCCTTGGGCGCCGTGCGCCGGTGGCCGGAATTATCGGAAGGGAAAAAGCATGGCGGTGGAAAGTCTCTGGGCGCCGTGGCGGATGGAGTTCATTCGCGGGCTCGGCGGCAAGCCCGACGGCTGTTTCATCTGCGACGCCGCCGCGGCCAGCGAGGACCGGCAGAACCTGGTCGTCCGCCGCGGCCGCACCGCGTTCTGCATGCTCAACCGCTATCCTTACAACAACGGGCACCTGCTCATCTCGCCCTTCCGGCACGAGGGCAAGATTGAGTCGCTCTCCCGCGAAGAACTCGCCGAGATTCTCTCGATGACCATCGAGTCGAAGAAGCTGCTCGACCGCCTGATGTACCCGAACGGATACAACATCGGCGTCAACCTCGGCCGCGCGGCGGGCGCCGGGCTGGAGGAGCACTTTCACCTGCACGTCGTCCCGCGCTGGTCGGGCGACACGAACTTCGTGACCACCGTCGGCTCGGTCAAGGTCATCCCGCAGGCGCTCGACGAACTCTGGGCGATGATGGACGCGGAGTGGAAGAAGGAATCGCCGTGCTGAACCGCGAGGAGATCGAGAGACGCGAGGAGCGCGAGCTGGCGCCTTATGCGATGCGCAGCGGGCGCTCGCGCGGGCGCGCGCACGGCGAGCCGGAGCACCCGCTCCGCCCGGCCTACCAGCGCGACCGCGAGCGCGTGATCCACTCGACCGCCTTCCGCCGCCTGCAGTACAAGACGCAGGTCTTCGTCAACCACGAGGGAGACCACTACCGCACGCGGCTGACGCACACGATCGAGGTGGCGCAGATCGCCCGCGCGATCGCGCGCTTCCTGAACTTGAACGAGGACCTCGCCGAGGCCGTCGCGCTCGCGCACGACCTGGGGCACACGCCGTTCGGCCACTCCGGCGAGGACGCGCTCCGCGAGCTGATGAAGGGGCACGGCGGCTTCGAGCACAACCTCCACGGCCTGCGCGTGGTGGACGTCCTCGAGCGCCGCTACCCGCAGTTCCGCGGCCTGAACCTGACCTGGGAAGTGCGCGAGTCCATCGCCAAGCACGTCACGACGTACGATCACCCCGCCACGCGCGATTTCGATCCGGGCCTGCGGCCACTGCTCGAGGCGCAGGTCGTCGAGGCGGCTGACAGCATCGCCTACGTCTCGCACGACCTCGACGACGGCCTCGGCGCGGGGATCCTCGACGCGAGCGTCTTCGAGAAAGTCGAGCTGCTCACCGTGGTCGCGCGCGAGGTGAGCCCGCTGCATCCCGACCTCTCCGCGCGCGATCACCGCAACGAGGCCGTCCGCACGCTCATCAACCTGCTCGTCACCGACCTATGCCGCACGACGGCGGAACGGCTGCAGGAGATGGACATCGCCTCCGTCGAGGCCGTCCGCCGCGCGCCGGGCAACCTGGTGGCGCACTCGCCGGACATGCACCGGCTCAAGGACGACCTGCAGAAGCACCTGCACCAGCAGGTGTACCTGCACTACCGCGTTGCGCGGATGGCGAACAAGGCGCGGCGGCTGGTGAAGGAGATTTTCGAGGAGTACATCCTGCACCCGAGGCAGCTCCCGCCCGACTATCAGGAGTGGACTGAGCAGGCCGGGCTGCACCAGGGCGTGTGCGACTACGTGGCCGGGATGACCGACCGCTACGCCCAGGAGGAATATGCCAAGCTCTTCTCGCCGACCGAGCGCACCTGAGAGGATGAAGCGATGACGCCGTGGCGTCCCAGCCTGGCGAGCCCGTGGACCCGGCCGGACATGGAGCGGATCCTGGAAGACGCCCTGCGCGTCCTGGCGGAGATCGGCGTCGAGTGCCGGCAGCCGGTGATGGTCGAGCGGCTGGCGGCGCGGTTCGGATCGTATGCGGACCCGCGCGTGCGGTTCGACCCCAAGCGCGTGCGGGCGCATCTGGAGGCGACGCGCGCGCGGGCGCTAAAAGGCGCGGCGGGCTCGGACGACGAGGAGTTCAGCCTCGGCGGCTGCTGGGCAGGCATCAATTACTGCGACCCGGAGACCCAGGCCGTCCGCCCGGCCCGCAGCGACGAATGCGCGCAGATGTGCCGCCTGTGGGACGCGCGCGAGATCGCCGGCGTGGTCCCGGTCGTGCCCGGCGACGTCCCGCCGGAGATTCAGACCCTCGCCGCAGAACGCATCGCCTTGAAGAACTCCCGGCGTCTCGGCGGCTGCCTGCCGGTGCTGGACGCGGAGGAGGCGCGCTACCTCATAGACATGAACCTCGCCGCGGGACGGCGCTACGTCCTGGCCGAGCAGATCTGCATCAGCCCGCTGCGGTTCAACGACCGGGGAATCGAGACGGCGCTGGCCTTCCTGGAAAATCCCGCCGTCGAGGTGGCGCTGTGGGGATTCATCCCGATGGCCGGCGCCAGTTGCCCGCTCGATCCGCGCAGCGCGGTGGTCCAGTCCGTCGCCGAGGAACTCGCCCACAGCATGGCCGCCGACGCGCTGGGTCTGCCGCAGAGCGGCTTCGAGCTGGGAGTCTCGCCTTTCGACTTCCAGTACGGCTTGATCGTCTTCGGCTCGCCGGAGTGGTGCCTGTACCGGACGCTCGCCGTCCAGATGGGCGCGTTCCTCAACGGCGGACGGCCGGTCCGCCGCGGCGCCTTCCGCTCCACGGCCAAGGGGCCGGACGAACAGGCCGCGTGCGAGCGGACCGCCACGGTGCTCTGGCAGGCGCTGCTCGGCGCGCGGCGCTTCGGCGCGGTCGGCCAGCTCTCCGTGGACGAAGTCTTCAGCCCGCAGCAGGCGGTGATTGACCGCGAGATCCTGGCCTACGTCGCGCGGCTGCTCCGCGGCATGGAGGTCCAGCCCGGCCCGGACTCGGTCGAGCTGATCCGCGAGGGCGTCGCGCAGGGCAGCTTTGCCGGCGTCGCGGACACGGTCGAGCGCTTCCGCGACTTCTGCACCTTCCCCGATCTCTTCCGCCGCTGGAACGTCGAGCGCTGGCGCGCGGACCGAGAACCGACCATCCTCGGGGAAGCATGGGCCCGCGCGAAGGAGGAGATCGCCCGCAGTGCGCACCGCCTGCCGCCGGACCTGGAGAAACGAATTGACGCGATCTACTCGAAAGCGGTCCAGCATGTGAGGGCCCGGTGAATGGCTAAGCTGATCGTGCGGGAAGGGCCCGGTCGCGGGACGGCATACGAGCTGGTGGATGACGTCACGAAGATCGGGCGCGACCCGGGCAACGCGGTGCAAATCCCGTCCGAGACGATCAGTCGCACGCACGCGGAGATCGTCCGGCGCGGCGAGGGTGACGCGGAAACCTGGTCCGTGCGCGACCTGCAGAGCAAGAACGGCGTGCTCGTCAACGGCGCGCGCGTCGAGAACGCCGTGCTCTCCTCGGGCGATGAAATCCGCCTCGGCGACGCGGTGCTGAATTTCATCGAGCGCGAGTTCGACACGCTGGAGATCACCGACGCGGACGGCGCCTCGGAGCTGGCCGTGCCCGGCCCGACGGCGGTGCAGCGTCCGGCGGGCGCGCGGCAGACGCTGGCCGTCGGCGCGCACCCGCAGAAGCGGCTCCTGGCGCTGCTCGAGCTGGCGCAGGTCGCAGGGTCGGCCAAGAGCTACCCGGAACTCTTCGGCGCGGTCGTCTCGGCCATCGAGCGCGACCTGCAGCCGCATCGGACGGTGCCGATCCTCTTCGACGAGCAGAAGGGCCTGCTGCGCCCATGGGTCAGCCAGCGCGGCGAGTTCGACAAGCACCTCTCGAAGATGCCGATCAGCTCCACGATCGTCAATTATGTGCGCGAGCACCGCGTCGCCATCCTGATCGAGGCAGCCGCCAAGGACGCGCGCCTGCGCGACGCGCAGTCCATCGCCGCGCACCGGATCACCTCGGCAATGTGCGCGCCGATCCAGATCGGCGACCGGCTGCTCGGGGAACTTTACGTGGACCGGTTCGGCGACGCGGCGCGCTTCACAAACGCGGACCTGGAACTGCTGGTGGCCATCGCGGCGCAGTCGGCGGTGGCGATCGAGAACGTGCGCGTGCGCGAGGAGATCGGGCGCGAGCGGTACGTGCGCGAGCGCGAGGCGCGCGGCGCCTACGACATCGTCGGCCAGTGCCAGGCGATGGAGAGCGTGTTCCGCTTCATCGCGAAGGCCGCGCCCGCCGACGCCGGCGTGCTGATCGAGGGCGAGAGCGGCACCGGCAAGGAACTCGTCGCGCGGGCGATCCACCTGAACAGCCCGCGCCGGCACCAGCCGTTCGAGGCGGTCAACTGCGCGGCGATGGCGCCGACGCTGCTCGAGAGCGAACTCTTCGGCCACGTGCGCGGCGCATTCACCGGGGCCGACCGCGACCGGCCCGGGCGCTTCGAGCTGGCCGACGGCGGCACGCTCTTCCTCGACGAGATCGGCGAGCTGCCCGACGGCAGCCAGTCGAAGCTGCTCCGCGTCATCGAGACCGGCGAACTGCGGCGCGTGGGCGACATCAAGGACCGCAAGGTCAACGCGCGCGTCATCGCGGCGACGAACAAGAAACTCGCCGAGGAAGTCGCCCGGGCGCGGTTCCGCGAGGACCTGTATTTCCGGCTCAACGTGCTGAAGATTTCGCTGCCGACGCTGCGCGAACGGCCCGGGGACATGCGCGTGCTCGCCGAGTATTTCCTCAAGCAGTTCGCCGAGAAATGCGGCCGGCCCGCGCTGCGGTTCGAGGCGGACGTCTGGCCGGTGTTCGAGGGCTACCCGTGGCCGGGGAACGTCCGCGAGTTGCGCAACGCCATCGAGCGGATGGTGGTGATGGCCGAAGGCGACGCGCTGAAGCTCGAGGATGTCCCGTTCGAGATCCGCAGCGGCAAGGGCGCCGCGCGTCCGGCGGAGGCGGCGGCACCGGCGGCGCCTCCGGACGATTCGGCCACGCTGCGCGACCTGGAGCGCGCCCACATCGCGCGCGTGATGCAGCGCACCGCCGGCAACAAAAAAGAAGCCGCGCGCATCCTGGGCATTGACCGCAGCACGCTCTACGCCAAGCTCAAGGCGTACGGGCTGGAGTCGGAAAAGGATGAAGACGGCAAGACCGAAGGATGAAGGCGGCTTCAACCTTCATCCTTCTTCGTTCATCCCTCCTTCAATTCATAGATCACGATGAAGTTCACGGCATTGGCGCCGGACAGTTCGAGTAATTTCGGCCAGCGCTCCCAGGGGAACGGAGCGTCGCGCATTTTCATCGGATACGCCCAGACCGGGCGCAGATATTCCTTTGCGAACCGGGCGAAGAGATCCCAGTTGAACCCGTCGAGCATGCCCAGTTGTTCCCGCCCGTTGTAGGAATAGCGGTAAGTGGTCTGAAGCCGGTGGAGTTCCTCAGTGTCCACGTACAGGTGCGTGACGCCCTGCCTCTGCAGGCCGTCGCGGATGTCCTCCGGCGTGCGCGCGGCGCGGACGATCTCCTCGAGCGCGTTCGTGTCGAAGACGGTGCTCGCGGTGTGGACCCGGCGGCAGTAGAACATGCGCGCCTCGCCCAGGAAGAGCACTTTCGCGTTGCGCGGGAGCAGGCCGGGATCGTCGAGCGCCTTCATCGCCTCCGGCGCATACGTCTTGAAATAGTCGTCCGAGCCGACTCTCAGCGCGCTGTCGAAGGGCTGCTCGAAGTAGACGTAGTTGTTCCATCGCGACGGCTCGAAGAGCAGGAGCAGGATGACGGCGTGCCGCAGCCCGTATGCGTAGCGGTTCGGGAGCACGGCGCCGAGGCCGATGGCCGAAAGCCCCGCCAGCACCGGCGCGCCGGCCTCCAGGAAACGCAGGTTCTGCTGCGTGAAATAGAACCAGAGCGCGTAGATGAGCGCCAGGTTGCCGGCGAGCAGCAGCGCGACCAGGCGCGTCCACCGGCGCGTCAGCAACGCGAACGGCACGAAGATGAAGAGCAACAGCGAAGCTTCGGTCAGGCGCTCGCCCTCGGGGCTGTCCACGAACAACGCTTCCCTGGCCTGACGATAGAGATTCTCGGGAGACCGGTCGGCGCGTGAATGCGCCTGCATGAAACGCGCGTCCTTCTGCGCGTCCCAGTTGCGGCTGCCGAAGACCTTGTAGAGCAGCGGGTAGACCGGGTTGCCCGTGTCGGCGAAGTTGCGGATCAGCCACGGGCTGAAGCAGAGGAGCGAGACGGCGGCGAAGAGGCCGACGCGGCGCAGGATTTCCTTCGGCGCGACGCTCGCCGCGAAGCCGGTCCCCGCGAGCCAGACCAGGATCGGGATGAAGAACAGGAGCGCGGCGGTGTACTTGACGCCCATCGCCAGGCCGGTGGCGACGGCGGCGAGGATCACCCAGCCGCGCGGCCCCGGGCGCGTAAGCTTGCGGCGCCAGCTCCACACCAGCCCCCAGAGCGCGAGCGTGCCGTAGAACATCAGCGGCAGCTCCACGTAGGCGGAGCCGGAATACAGCGTCACCGCCGGCCACGTGTAGAAGATCGCCGCGGCGAGTTCGCCGGTGGTCCTTCCCGCGACGCCGGCGATCAGCCCGCGCAACGCCATGGCGGCCAGGAAGCCGAGCGCGGCGCAGAGCATCTGGCTGAGGATCGCGCCGCGGTCGGGCGAGCCGGTGAGGTTCATCGAGAGCAGGTACAGCATCTCCATGTTCTGCGGGAAGCTGGCGAACGCGTTGTCGCGCATGAAGAACACGCGGCCGGCGTCCCGGTACGCCGCCGGCGCGGCGAGATGATATTCGAGGGAGTCGTACGGCCAGCCGTACTGCAGGGGCGGCTCGAATGCGCAGATGAGGTTCAGGAGCAGGAAGCAGGCGAGGACCGCCCAGAGCGCCATGCGGAACCACGAGGCGCGGCGCGCCCGGCGCCCGGCGGCGATGGCGGCGCGCAGGAGCACGCCGAGGTCGCGCAGGCCCATGAAGAGCAGCGCCAGGAGCGCGACGACCCAACTGACCTTCTCCATGAAGCCCAGCGTGCCCAGCACCAGCACGAGGGTCGCCAGCACGGCCAGCCCGAGTCCGACGCCGAAGAGCGCGGTGGCGCCGTCGCCGGCGGGCCGCAGCTTGAGCCAGCGAAGCAGTGCGGCGCCGAAGCTCATCGCCGACAGGAGAATCAGCACCGTCCACGCCAGCAGGCTCAGCCGATCCATCAGGACCACGCTGATCTCGAGGCACCGGTCCTGGAGCCAGTACTGCTTCGCGAGCAGCAGGCAGACCGCCAGCGCGACGAGGCCGATGATGATCCGCGGCCAGCGGCTGCCGAAAGGCGTCCGTTTGGCGTCAGGCGCGTTCATGGGACAACCGTACCCTTTGACGGCTGAAAGCTCCGTGCGCACCGCTCGGGCGCTTACTGTAAGCCCGCGCCCGGCGAAATGCAATTGACTCGCAACGCGATCCGGCGATATACTGAGTTCCTCTTGACCAGGCCCATCGCCAATCCACCCGTCCCGTTCACGGGGCAGGAGGTCTACTCCGGATGGTCGCGAAGCGACGCGCGCCGCAGGCGAAGCGCAAGCCGCGCAAGGCGGGCAAGCCGGCCCGGCATGCCCGCAGCTCGCCCGCGCCGGCGAAAGTCCTCGCTCTTCGAGCGGACCTCGACCACGCGAACGCCCGGATCGAGCAACTCCGCCGGCTGGGCGACGAACTCGCGCGCCGGGCGCAGGACGGCGAGCACGCCAAGACCACCGTCGCCCGGCTCAGCCAGGAGCTGCAGAACCGGACGCTGCGGATGGAGCAGCAACTGGCCGTGGCGCGGCAGTTCCAGCGCCTGTTCATGCCGCCGGCGCTGCCGGCGTTCCCGCAGGTGCGTTTCGCGGTGAAGTATCAGCCGTCGCCGCGCGTCGGCGGCGACCTCTACGACGTCTGCGACATGGGGAACAGTTGCGTCGGCTTCCTCGTGGCCGACGCCGCCGGCAACGGCCTCAGCGCCACGCTCATCACCGCCATCGCCAAGATCGCCTTCGACACCTTCCGCCAGAACGAGTATTCCCCGAAGGTCATCCTCGAGAAAATGAACCTGCACATCGTCCGGAACACGCTGGAGGACCAGTTCCTCACCGCGTTCCTGGGCATTCTGGACCTCGAGACGCTGCGCCTGAAGTTCGCGAACGCGTCGCACACCTGCCCGATCCTTTACGGCCCGAAGCGCTTCGAGCTGCTCGACACCGAAGGCCTCTGCTGCGGCATGTTCGAGGAGGCGCGCTGCGAGGAGAAGGAGATTCAGCTCCGGGCCGGCGACCACCTGCTCCTGTACACGCGCGGGCTGGTGCGCATGTGCAACGCCCGGAACCAGGCGTACCCGGAGCGCCGCCTGCACAAACTCCTGAAAGCGAACCGCACCCTGGAAATCGGCGCGATGGTGGAGCAGGTCGCCGAGGACTTCTCGCGCCACCTGGCCGGGGCGGAACAGGCCGAGGACCTGACGCTCGTCGGCGTGGAGGTGGCGCCGCGCGAGGTGAGGGAGGAGCGCATCGTCATCCCGAGCGAGCCGATGCAGCTCTCGCGCGTGGAGTCGTTGGTCCTCTCGCGTCTCGAGGCGCTCAACTACGGCGAGCGCGCGCTCTTCGCCGTGCGCCTGGGCCTTGAGGAGGCGATCATCAACGCCATCAAGCACGGCAACCACATGGACAAGGCCAAGCACGTCACCGTGACCTTCTCCGTGGACCGCGAGGAATGCGTGGTGTCGGTCGAGGACGAGGGGCCGGGCTTCGATCCGGGCGCGGTGCCGGATCCGACCTCGGACGAGAACCTGGAGCTGCCGCACGGCCGCGGCCTGGTGCTGATGCGCGCGTATATGGACGAGGTGAGCTTCAACGCGAAGGGCAATCGCGTCACGATGCGCAAGAAAGCGCCCTGGGCGCGATAGGGACCGCGGATAAGGACCACGATGAAGGATAAAGGACGAGGGATGAAGGCGGCTCATCAAGCGCCGCCGCCTTTCCGCCCCTCTTCCGCCGGCAGCGTTCATCCTTCCGGCAAGCGGGCGCAGAGGGTCTCCATGGATGAAGGTTCGGTCGTCTCGCTGGAGGTCGAGCGGCGCGGCGCCGTCTGCCTCGTCAGCCCGCACGGCCGCATCGGCGAGGCCGAAGCGCACCCCTTCCAGCGCGAACTCCTGGCGCTGGCGGACCAGGGCGCGACCAAAATCATCGTGGATCTCTCCGACGTTTCCTTCATGACCAGCAGCAGCCTCGGCGCGCTGATGGTCGTCCACAAGCGCGTGCGGCCGCAGGGCGGCTATGTCCGCCTGGCCAGCCCGCAGCCGCTGGTGCACCGCGTCCTGGAGATCACCAAGCTCACCCGGCTGTTCGGCAGCTACCGCACCGTCCGCGAAGCGCTCGCCGCGAAGTGAGCGTTCGTAGTGTGCCCGTCAGGGCATACCGCTTGTAGTGGCGCCGTCAGGCGCTGCTTCGTATGCCCTGACGGGCACACTACGAACGGCCTTTTGCGCGGCCGGCGAAACTTCTGCTATACTTTTCCCCTGACGGATCGTGAAACCGCGTTCGGCTGTCCGCCCGTTCGACTTGGCCCAGGCGGCCCTGAGCATGGCCGAATGGGCCGCGAGGCTCGCATGACGCAAACCCCCATGATGCGGCAGTATCAGGAGATCAAGGCGCAGTATCCCGGCGCCCTCCTGCTCTTCCGCCTCGGGGATTTCTACGAGATGTTTTACGACGACGCGGTGCTCGCCTCGCGGCTGCTCGGCCTGACCCTGACCTCGCGCAGCAAGGGCGAGAAGGCCGTGCCGATGGCCGGCGTGCCGTACCATTCCGTCCACGCCTACGTCAAGCGCCTCATCCAGGCCGGATACAAAGTCGCCCTCTGCGACCAGATCGAAGACCCGCGCCAGGCCCAGGGGCTGGTGGACCGCGATGTGACACGCGTCATTACGCCCGGCACCGTGACGGAGGACTCGCTGCTCGAGAGCAAGGACCACAACTATCTCGCCGCGCTGCTGCTCGAGGGCGATGCCGTCGGCCTGTCGTGGGTGGACCTGAGCACCGGGCAGTTCCACGCCGAGGACCTGCCGGCCGCGCACCTCGGCGATGAACTCACCCGCCTGAACCCGACCGAGCTGCTCCTGCCCGAGAGCCTGGCCTCCGCCGCCGACGGCCGCCTGGAACGCTTCCGGCGCGAGACGGGCGCGATGATCACGCCGCGGCCGGACTGGGCCTTCGGGCGCGAGACCGCGCAGAAGACGCTCTTCGAGCATTTCCGCGTGCAGTCGCTGGAAGGGTTCGGCTGCGGCTCGCTGGGTCCCTCGCTCTCGGCGGCGGGCGCGACGCTCCAGTACCTCCAGGAGACGCAGAAGATCTCCCTCGGCCACATCCGGCGGCTAGCGCGCATGAGCGATTCGGACCGCGTGGTGCTCGACCGCTCGACGCAACTCAGCCTGGAGCTGACGCGCACGCTCCGCGAAGGCGCGCGCAAGGGCTCGCTGCTGGGCGTGCTCGACCGCACGCTGACGCCGATGGGCGGCCGGCTGCTGAAGGAGTGGATCGTCGGGCCGCTGCGGCGGATCGAGGAGATCACCGCGCGGCAGGACGGCGTGGAGGAATTCTTCAAGGACCGCGCGCTGCGGCAGGAGGCCCGGGCGCGGCTGAACGAGGTGTACGACATCGAGCGGCTGACGGCGCGCGTGGCCACCGCGCGGGCGAACGCGCGCGACCTGCTGGCGCTGCGGCGCTCGCTGGAGCCGCTGCCCGCGCTGAAGGAGCGCCTGAGCGCGGCGGGGAACGCGCGGCTCCGCGCCATCGGCGGACAGCTCGACACGGTGGACGAGGCGCGCGCGCTTATCGGCGCGGCGATCGCCGCCGACCCGCCGGCGCTCCTGAAGGAAGGCGGCCTCATCCGCGAAGGCTATTCCGCCGAACTCGACGAACTGCGCTCGATCCAGCGCGACGGCAAGAGCTGGATCGCGCGCTTCCAGGCGAGCGAGATCGAGCGCACCAAAATCCCCTCGCTCAAGGTCGGCTACAACCAGGTCTTCGGCTATTACATCGAGGTCACGCACACGCACCAGCAGAAAATCCCCGCCGACTACCTGCGCAAGCAGACCCTGAAAAACGCCGAGCGCTACGTCACGCCGGAGCTGAAGGAGTACGAGGCGCGCGTGCTCACGGCGGAGGACCGCGCGCGCGATATCGAGTATGACCTGTTCCTCCGCGTCCGCGACGAGGTCGGCCGGCACGCCGGACGCCTGCAGGAGACGGCCCACCTGCTGGCCGAGACCGACGCGCTGGCCTCGCTCGCCGACGTGGCGGCGGAATACCACTACGCGCGGCCGCAGATGACCGAGGGCTACGAGGTGGAGATCCGCGACGGGCGCCACCCGGTGCTCGAGCGGACGCTCTCCGAGCCGTTCGTGCCGAACGACACCGCGCTCGACGGCGCGAACACCCAGATCATGATCATCACCGGCCCGAACATGGCAGGCAAGTCCACCTATATCCGCCAGACGGCGCTGATCGTGCTGATGGCGCACGTCGGCTCGTTCGTCCCGGCCGCCTCGGCGCGGATCGGGATGACGGACCGCATCTTCACCCGCGTCGGCGCGGCGGACGAGATCGCCCGCGGCCAGAGCACCTTCATGGTCGAGATGATCGAGACGGCGAACATCCTCCACAACGCGACGCGCCGCAGCCTGATCATCCTCGACGAGGTCGGGCGCGGCACGAGCACGTTCGACGGCGTCAGCATCGCCTGGGCCGTGGCCGAGTACATCGCGCGGAACCTGAAGAGCCGCACGCTCTTCGCGACGCATTACCACGAGCTGACGGAGCTGGCCTCGCTCTTCGAGACGATTAAGAACTACAACATCGCCGTCCGCGAGTGGCAGGACGAGATCATCTTTCTGCGGCGGATCGTCGAGGGCGGCACCGACAAGAGCTACGGCATCCACGTCGCGCGGCTGGCGGGCGTGCCCGACGAGGTGGTCGAGCGCGCGAAGACGATCCTGGCGAACCTCGAGAACGCGGCGCTCGACGAGCGCGACCGCCCGAAAATCGCCGCAGAAGCCGTGCGCAAGAAGCGCGGCGCGGCGGCCCGGAAATCGGACAGCCTGCAACTGACGCTCTTCAGCCGCGAATCGGACGTCGTCGCCGATACGCTGCGGCGCCTCGACCTCGGCTCCTTGACGCCGGCGGAGGCGCTGAAGAAACTCGAAGAACTCAAGCGACTCGCCGACGGCGGCTAGCGCGGTCGGGAGAGAATATCCCTGTTTGATGCGGCGCGGTTGATGCGGGGCGGGTCAGCGGTCAGCGGATGTGGCGGCCGGTGTTCTTGAGGCTCCGCAGACGCTCGACCTTCGACGCCCAGTCGTGCGTGTCCTGCGGATAGCCGCGCAGTCCCCAGTTATCCAGCCAGATGGCCACCTGCCGCAGGAGAATGCGGACTCGGCGCTGCGCGCGCGCCGGCTTCTTTCGGGTAGAGGGCGGCGCGTTCGGCGCCGGGCCTTGCCTGGAAGATCTTTTTCCCTCGATCATCGGCCGAATTCCCAATACAGCAACGCAACCGAATCAGCGAGATGCCCATCGCGGTGAAAGCCTGGTCTGCATGCGGCAGCCTGCCTCTCCTGCCCCAAGGCGCGTCTGCGAAGGCCGGCTTCAGCGCTTGAGCCTCCAGTCAAGCTACTAAAGGCTAGCACAGCGGCCGCCGCCATGCAAGCGCTTTCAGCGAGCTGAACATGGTCAGAGGACCACGCTGGAGAGGTAAATCGCGCCGGCGAGGCAAGCCGCGCTGAAAACGGCTATCCCAACGACGAATACGGTTTCGTCGGCGTCTCCGGCCCGGGCCTTGGATGCCCGCGGTGCATCCCGCTGCGCCCGGTCGGCGTAACGGCTCGCCTCCTGTCGGTCCGGCGCGGCGCCCTGGAAGCAGAAGGAAGGCTGCTTCGCCGGCCGGCTCTCAGGCGGCGTCGAGTTCTCCGTTGACGCCGTCTCCGCGCGGCAAGTCGGGCTTCCGGCCGCCAGGACCAGCGTAAGCGCCAGGACTACGCAAAGCATTCTTCGCATCGCCGTGACCGAGCCCTCCGATGATTGTCTTTCGACCGGACTATGGACCGGCAACCGCGGCCTGCGGCGCGCGCGGCGCCAGGAGCACCATGACATAGTCGTTCCGCTTCCAGCCGCTCATGAGGCGCGTCTTCCGCACCTGGTATCTGCCGGCGGCCGGGTCCTGGATGACGAACCATTCATCGCCGATCGTCCCGATGACGACCGTCCAGTGCTTCGGCGGCCAGAGATCGCAGAGAAGCCGCTTGATCGCCGCGTAATACGGCAGCGAAATCGCCGGATCGCCGACGGCGCCGCAGTAGGCCATGACGATGGCGGGCCGGCCCTTCCGCACGCAGTCCTCCAGGTCGCTGAGTGTGCCGCGGAAGGCGTAGGCGTCGAGGCCGGCGGTCTTCGCCGCCGCGCACAGGTCCGTGGCGGAGGTGTTATTCTTCTGGAAAGGCGCCAAGCCTTCGCGCAGGTTCGGCGAGATCCCGTGCGTCCAGTATGTCGCGACGGAAGCGAGGCACGCGGGGCCGCAGGTGAGTTCCGGGCCCTGCCGGATGGAGGGAACGCCCTCGATGATGAACGCCTCTTCGTTAAGCCCCACTCCCACATATCGCGTCGCGTCGGCGCAGCCGGAGAGTTGGAGAGCCGCCAGGAGCAGCGCGCATAGCACCACGGCTCTTCCACGGCCACCCATCAGCAGACCTCAAAGGCTCACGGCATCGTCTCAGCGCGTCTTGCGCCCCACCATCTGATGCTAGCACCCGCGCGGGCGAGCGTCAAGAGGGCGCCGACGCATGCCGCCCTCCGCGCTCATTCCGGTTTGGCGAAAAGCGCCTGGAGCGTCGCGGAGGCGATCGGGCCGGCGACCGCGGCGCCGTAGCCCGGAACGTTGTGCACGACCACGACAAAGGCCCAGCGCGGCGAATTCCACGGCAGATAACCGGCGATCCAGGCCTGGTTGATGGTGCGGTCCCGCGTCTCCGCCGTGCCGGTCTTCACCGCCGCCTTCAACTCGCGAAGCCCGGGAACGTTGCTGGCGGTGCCGGCGAGCGTGCACTGGCGCATGCCGTCGCGCACGGCTTGCAGCCCCTCCGGCGGCAGCGCGACCTCGCACGGAGTGAATGCGTCCGCTGCGGCGGTCGCGTCCGCTTCAGGCGGCGGCTCGATCCGATGCAGGATCGTGGGCCGCGGGGACTTGCCGCCGTTGGCGATCACGGCGGTCATCACCGCGATCTGCAGGGGCGTGACGCTGAGGTCGCCTTGCCCGATCCCCAGGTTCATCGTCTGGCCCGCCGGCCAGCCGCGGCGCAGTTGCGGCAGCCGGCCGGCCCATTCGTACGGCAGGTCCACGCCGGTCCGACGTCCGAGGTTGAGGGCGCTCGCCCAGGCGAGAATCGCGGGCGCGCCGGTCTGGTGCGCGACCTGGAAGAAATAGATGTTGCAGGACATGGCGAGGGCCTGCGCCATGTTCACGGCGCCGTGATGGCCTTCGCAATGGAACGTGATGCCGCCGTAGACCAGCGTGCCGTCGCAGGTGATGGTGCGCTCGGTCCCGAACCCGCCGGCGGCCGCGGCGAGCGCGACGACTGGCTTGAAGACCGACCCCGGCGCCACGCTGTCCTGTGTCGCTCGCGACAGGTACGGCTTCATCGGCAGGTCCTCGGCGGCCGGGCCGGTGGCCGGATCGAACGAAGGCGAACTGGCCAGGACCAGCAGCTCGCCGGTCCGCAGGTCCATCACCACCGCGGCCCCGACGACGCCGGCGAGCGCCTTCTCGGCCTGCCGCTGCGCCGGCCCGGAGAGCGCCAGGTAAACGTTGCTCCCCGGCTGCGCGCCGAAGAGGACGTTCCGCGCCAGGCCGCCGGTCTTCGGGTCCACGGCGGTGTTGACGATCCCCGCCACGCCGCGCAGCGCGGCGTCGAACTGCTTCTCCGCTCCGGCGATGCCGACGCGGTCGCCTGGACGAACGTTCGGGTCTTCCGGCGTTTGGCCGGACGATGGCGGCTGCGCGCGCCCGAGATATCCCACGGTGTGCGCCGCGAATTTCCCCTGCGGGTACGATCTGCGCCACGCCGCCGAGACCGCGACGCCGGGCAGCCGGCCGGCGCCGGCGGCCGCCCGCTCGGCGGTCTCGACGGAGACGCCGCTGATCAACACGTGCGGGAGGGTCTCTTCGTAAAGCACGCGCTTGCCGAACTCCGCCTCGTGATCGCCCAACACCTGCCGGCGCATCTGGCGCACCTGGTTGACGATCTGGCCGATCCGCGCCAGGATGAAGTCGCGGTCGCACCCGGCCGCCGCGGAGAGCGCATCGAGCCGCGCCTGGAGCGTGTCCTCGGCCATCGGATGGCGCTTCTCCGCCTCGCGGATCCGCTCGCGCTCCTCCTGGAACATGTCGTTGCCGCCGAGGGAGCACATCCGGAGCAGCTCGCCGTACTGGACGGCGAGCTCCAGCGTGGGCTGGTCGCAGGCGAGGACGGCGCCGTCGCGGTCGAAGATGGTCCCGCGCGCGGCGGGGACCTCCTCCAGCGGCACCGGCCGCCGCAGCACGGCATCCGGGTCTTCGCTGGTCAGGCCGAGCACCTGCAGTTGAAAGAGCCTGGCGCCGATGCAGAGCAGCGCCGCGCAGAAGACGAAATACAGAAGGCCGAGCCGCCGGTCAAACATGGCCTTCCTCACGCAAAATGCTCTTCCACCACGACGACACAACGAGCACGACGCAACGGCTATTAAGGCAACAGTTATGTTTATGTGCGTTGTGCCCGTAGTGTCGTCGTGGTTTAGAATGATTCATGCCGCTCCTCCGGCCTCGTCGTAGGTCGCCCTCAGGCTCCTCGCATGGCCCTTACGGCGCAGCAGGCGGTCCAGGCAGCGGAAGAACAGCCAGGCGACGCACGCGGTGACAAGCGAGGCGGTCAGCACGCCGCGGAACGCGCCGGGCATGGGCCACAGCCGGCCGCCTTCGCGCCCGAGCGCCCACGCGGCCACGCATTCGGTAGTGAACGCCGCCGCCCAGGCCAGCACTGCGCCGGTCGCCGCGGAGCGCGCGTCCAGGGCCGGCCGCAGACGCGCGATCACCGCTCCCGCCGCCAGGTAGAGCAGCGCGTATTCCCCGACCGGTCCCGACGAAAGCAGGTCCTTGGCGAGGCCGGTCATCCAGCACAGCGCCAGGGTGTCGGCGTCGCGCCCGGGCTGCGCGCGCAGCGCCGCGAAGGCGACCAGGATCACAAAGAGGTCCGGTCGCCAGGCCGGCGAAACGTGGCGCGGCAGCGGGCCGCACGCGAGCAGCGCCACGACCGCCAATACCAGCAGCCAACTGCCGACCCGCATCGAAGGCTCTCCTATCCGCTCGGCGCGGCGGTTTCGGGCAACAGGATGACGGCGTCCTCGAGCAGCGCCGGGTCGAAGGCCGGCTTCACGACCACCCATTGGAATATCGCGCCGGATTCGCGGGAGACCTCGGCGCATTCGCCGACGAAAAGCCCGGGCGGGAAGACGCCGTCCATGCCGGAGGTGACGAACACGTCGCCGACCCGGACGTCGGCCTGCGCGCTGAGATCGTCCACCTGCGCCTCGCCGCCGCCGGCGCCTTTGAGCACGCCCTCGGCGCGCGAGTGCGCGCACCGCACGCCCATGCTGCACTCCCGGTCGCCGATGAGGACGACGCTGCAGGACCACGGTCCCACGGAATCCACGCGGCCGATCAGCGCCTGGTTCCAGAGGACCGGCGCGTTGGGCGTCACGCCCGCGCGGCCGCCCTGGTTCAGGACCATCGTGCGGCGCAAGGCGGAGGAGTCGTACTTGAGGATCCGCGCCACGACGGGGCGCCCCTGCGCCTCGGCGGGCAACTGCGCCAGGTGGCTCAGGCGCAGCTCCAGCTCGCGGCGGCGCTCGGATTCCTGGACGAGTTGCGCCCGCAGCCGGGCATTCTGCGCTTGCAGTTCGCGCACTTCACCGGCGGCGCGCCAGAGCCGGCCGATGCGGTCCGCCCAGCCTTCGGCCGGCGACAGGGCGCCCAGCGAGGCGCCCTGGAGCACCTGGACGGGAAATGTGGCGGCCAGGCGCGCGCGCCCGGTCCAGCCGGAAGGCAGCAGCATGAGGACCAGGGAAGCAACCAGGTAGGCGGCAAACGTTCTGAGGCGAGGTTGTGCGCTCTTTGACGGCAAAGACTTCACGCTATGTCACAAGATTGCGGATTGCGGAATTCCGCATTCCGCAAGGGTCTGTTCTATTCTTCGTCGCTGTCGAGCATGTCCTTGACGCGGTCGAGTTCCTCGAGCACGGCGCCGGTGCCGCGCGCTACGGCGGTGAGCGGGTCCTCGGCGATGCGGACGGTCAGGCCGGTCTCCTTGGCGATGAGGCGGTCAATCCCGCGCAGGAGCGCGCCGCCGCCGCAGAGCGTCATGCCGCGGTCAATCAGGTCGGCGGAGAGTTCCGGGTCGGTCGTCTCGAGGGTGCGCTTGACGGCGTCGAGGATGACCTGGATCGGCTCGGAGAGCGCCTCGCGGACTTCCTCGCTGGTGATCGTGGCGGAGCGCGGGATACCGGCGATCAGGTCGCGGCCCTTGACCGCGCGGGTCAGTTCCTTTTCGAGGGGCGCGGCGGAGCCGATTTCGATCTTGACGGCCTCGGCGCTCGGCTCGCCGATGAGCAGGTTGTAGGTGCGCTTCATGTAGTTGATGATGGCATCGTTCATGTCGTCGCCGGCGATGCGCACCGACTGGCGGGTGACGATGCCGCCGAGCGAGATGACGGCGACCTCGGTGGTGCCGCCGCCGATGTCCACGATCATGTTGCCGACCGGCTCGAGGATCGGCAGTCCGACGCCGATGCCGGCGGCCTTCGGCTCGTCAATCAGGTAGACCTTTCGGGCGCCGGCGCGCCGGGCGGAGTCAATGACGGCCTGTTTCTCGACCGGCGTGATGCCCGACGGGACGGCGATGACGACGCGCGGGCTGACCATGCGGCTGCGGCCGTGGACCTTGCGGATGAAGTATTCGAGCATGGCGCGCGTGATCTCGAAGTCGGTGATCACGCCGTCGCGCATGGGCCGGATCACCTGGATGGATCCGGGCGTCTTGCCCATCATTTCCTTGGCGACGTTGCCGACGGCATTGCCGTTGTCGAGGACCTGGCTGGTGCCGCGCTTGACGGCGACGACGGAGGGTTCCGAGAGGACAATGCCCTGGCCGACCAGGCACACGAGCGTATTCGCCGTGCCCAGGTCTATCCCCATATCGTGGGAGAAGAGTCCCACCAGGCGGTTCAGGAACATCCCAAATCCTTAGCGCGCCGTGGCCGGCAGTCCGCAACCGGCATCAGCGAATCCCGCGCGATTCCGGCGCGGCTCAGTTCAGGGCGTCGTCGCGGCCGTCGCCGGAGCCGCGGTCGTCCCGGGCGTCGGCGTCGTCGTCGGAGCGGGCGCCGGAGTCACCGTTCGAGCCGGCGCGGGCGCCGCCGTCCGAGCCGGCGCCGGCGGCCTCGACACCGGCATCGTCGTGGCCGTGGGCTCGAACTTATACGGCTTCGGCGGGCCTTGATAGAACGAGATATATTCGTGCGCAGCGAAGACCACGGCCAGCAGCATGGCCGCGCACGCGATGATCAACATCACTTCGTAGACGGACTGTCCCGCGCTGCGGGCGGGTCGGCGCGCGGACGGGGTTCCAGGCATGGCGTTCATCATCCCGCTTTAAGGTCTCAGCTTTCAGGGTCGGCCGCTGCGTCCTCGGGACCCGGCGGCGCTAGTCGCTCAAACGCGTCCACGCGTTGTCGCCGCGCTGGATGGGCAGCTTGGGCACAACAACGCGCGCGGCGCACAGATCGTCCTGAACGTCGAACACGCTGACCTTCGCGACGAACACGCCTTCCCGGAAGATCGAGAAGTCGTAGTTCTTCATCACGCCCTGCTTCCGGCCCGCGTTGAGGAGGATGAAGTTGCTCTCCGCATCCACCTTGACCACTTTGGCCTTGATGTCCGGCAGGCTGGCCCAACTGGCGATGAGTTCGCGCCAGGCGACGTTCCGCCGGCTCAGCTCGGCGAAGATATCGTCATTGAGCTTGAGCGTCTCCTCCGCCTTTCCGAGCGAGTCCGTGGCGGTTTTCAACGAGGTGGTCAGCTCCGTGTTCTCTTTGTCGACTTTGTTGGCGTGGCTCTGCTCATCAATCAGCTTGGCGGTGAGCGTGTTGTTCTCGGTCTTCAGGCTGTCCGCGCTGGCGAGCAGCGTCTTCATCTCGCCGCCGAGCGAATTGAGCGCCGCCGCCTGTTCGAGGTTGAGGTTCTTGTCTTTCTGAATCTCGATATCCTTCGCCGTGTATTCGGCGGCCTTCCGTTCGCCTTCATGGATCGCCGCATCGAGGCGAAGCTGGGCCGCGTCGGCGTTGGACTTCGCCTCCGCGATTTCCTTGACCGCCTGGTTGACCCGGTCGGTCATCTCGGCGTTCGTCCGCGTCCAGTTCTCTTTGTCCCGCGCGTAGTCGCCCTTCGTTTTTTCCAGCTCGGCGCGGAAGTCCTCGCGCTTGCCGAAGAGCACGGCGGACATGGATGCGAAAATGAGGCTCAGGATAAAGACCACGACCGTCAGCAGTTTGGCCCAGAACGTCATGGCAACTCCTCCCAAAGGGAAGCCGGCCCTCTCGTGCGGGCCGTACATCTTCCGGCGAACAAGGATTATAAGAATTGCTTTTCGCATAAGTCAAGCGAAAATCCGCATAGATTCGGTTGAGGAAGCCGGGCGCGGCTGCTACAATACGGCCCTTCCGCGATTCCGGCCGGCGCCGGAGGGACACTTTTCCCGTTTTTCAGGCCAGAGAATATGCTCGAAAGTTTCTTCAACCCACGTTCCGTGGCGGTCATCGGCGCGTCACGCGAGGAAGGCAAAGTCGGCTACGACGTGCTGCACAACCTGGTCCAGTACGGTTATCCCGGCAAGATCTACCCGGTCAATCCCAAGGCGGACCAGATCCTGGGCCTGCCCTGTTTCCGGTCGGTCCGCGACATTCCCGGCGAGGTGGACCTGGCGGTCCTGGTGATCCCGGCGAAGTTCTGCCTGGAAGCGACGCGCGACTGCGTCGCGAAGAAAGTGCCGGCGCTGATCATCATCACCGCCGGCTTCAAGGAGACCGGCCGCGAAGGGGCCGATCTCGAGCGCAAGGTCGTCGAGGTCGCGCGCGAGAACGGCATGCGCATCATCGGCCCGAACTGCCTGGGGCTGATCAACACGCCCGAGAAACTCAACGCCTCCTTCGCCGCCGGCATGCCCGAAAAAGGCGACATCGCCTTCATGTCGCAGTCGGGCGCGTTCGGCACGGCGATCCTCGACTGGGCGATCGGCGAGCGGATCGGCTTCAGCAAATTCATCAGCGTCGGCAACAAGGCCGACGTGGACGAGACCACGCTCCTGGAAGCGGTCGGCGGCGACCGCGACTCGCGCGTGCTGCTCGGCTATATCGAGTCGGTCCAGCACGGCGAGGAGTTCATGCGCGTCGCGAAGGAGATCACGCGGCGCAAGCCGGTGATCCTCTTCAAGTCCGGCATGTCGGCCGCCGGCGCGAGGGCCGCCTCGAGTCACACCGGCGCGCTCGCCGGCTCCGACAACGCCTATGCCGCCGCCTTCCGGCAATCGGGCATCCTCCGCGCGAGCGAGGTCGTGGACCTCTTCGACTGGGGCCTGGCGTTCAGCTATCAGAAGGGCATCGGCGGCCCGGAGGTGGCACTCGTCACCAACGCCGGCGGGCCGGGCATCATCGCGACCGACGCGGTGGAACGCAGCCGGCTGCAGATGGCCACGCTGACCAAGGAAACCGTGGACGCGCTGCACAAGGCGTTGCCGCCGACGGCGAACTTCTACAACCCGATCGACGTCCTCGGCGACGCGCGCGCCGAGCGCTACGACATCGCCGTCCGCGCCGCCCTCAGCGACCCGAACGTCCGCGGCGTCATCGTGATCCTCACTCCCCAGACGAGCACCGAGCCGCTGCCGACCGCCGAGGTCGTCGCCAGGGCCGCCGCCGAGTACGGCAAGCCGGTCGTCGCCTGCTACATGGGCGGGCCGCGCGTCATCGAGGGTTTCCGCTACCTCATGGAGCATCGCGTGCCGACCTATCCGTTCCCCGAGCGCGCCGTGGCGGCAATGGACGCGCTTTACCGGCACCGGCTGTGGATGGATACGCCGCCGGGCGAACTCTGCACCTTCCCGGTCGAGAAGGAAAAAGTCGCCGCCATCTTCCAGCAGAGCCGCGCCGCCGGCCGCCTGGAGCTGGGCGAGCAGGAAGCGCGCGAGGTGATCCGCGCGTACGGTTTCAAGGTGCCCCGCAGCCTGCTGGCGACCACTCACGAAGAAGCCGTCGCCGCCGCGCGGGAAGTCGGGCTGCCGGTGGTGATGAAAATCTCCTCGCCGGACATCCTGCACAAGTCCGACGTCGGCGGCGTGCGCGTGGGCGTCGCCACGGAGCTGGAAGTCGTCGGCGCCTTCACGGCGATCATCGAGAGCGCCCGGCGCAAGCTGCCGCAGGCCGACCTCAGCGGCGTGCTCGTCCAGGAGATGATCCGCGGCGGCCGCGAGACGATCCTCGGCATGACGCGCGACGCGCAGTTCGGCCCGATGATCATGTTCGGCCTCGGCGGGATCTATGTCGAGGTGCTCAAGGACGTTTCCTTCCGCATCGCCCCGCTGACCCGGCGCGACGCCGAGGAGATGGTTGCCGAGATCCGCTCCATCAAGCTGCTCCGCGGCGTCCGCGGCCAGCCGCCGGCCGACTTCAGTGCGCTCGTCGAGGGGCTGCTGCGGCTCTCGCAACTGGTGGTGGATTTCCCCGAGATCGTCGAGATGGACCTCAACCCGCTGGCCGTCTTCCCAAAGGGCGGCGGCACGGTGGCGATGGACGCGCGACTGGCCTTGAAAGGTTAAAGAAAGTAAACTATCCGTGGTCAGCCGGCCGCTGAGCGCTGACCGCTTTCTGTCAGGAGGACGCCATGCTTCCCATACTGCTGACATCGGTGACGCCCTACGTCGGAAAAAATGTCGTGGCGCTGGGAATCGCGGAGAAGTTCCGCCGCGAGGGGAAGTCCGTCGGCTTCTTCAAGCCGATCGGCCCGCTGCCGACGGTGGTGGACGGCCGCATGGTGGACGAGGACGCGGTGTTCTTCCACAAAGTCCTGGGACTTTCCGAGCCGCTCGAGGCGATCTGCCCGCTGGTCCTGACCGACCAGGCGCTGGCGAACGCGCTGCGCGGCGCGCAAGGCGACGCGCGCCAGCGGATCCTCTCGGCGTACAAGACCGTCTCGCAGGGCAAGGACATCGTGATGTCCGTCAGCATGGGACGGCTTTCCTGCGGGCTGACCTACGGCTACTCGATGGACAAATTCGCCGCGGACATCAAGGCCAAGGTGATCGTGGTGGCGCGCTACAAGTGGCCCACCGAGACGCTCGACGGCATCCTGCACATGCGCACGCTGCTCCCGGACCAGTTCGTCGGCGTGGTGTTCAACCGCGTGCCCGCCTCGAAGGCCCAGCAGATCGCGCAGGCCGTGCAGCCGTTCCTGAAGGCGCAGGGAATTGACGTGCTCGGCTGCGCGCCGGACGACACCATCCTGAACGCCGTCCCGGTCTCGGAGCTGGTCGAAGGGCTCGACGGCAAGGTGCTCTGCGCGGGCGACAAGCTCAACCAGCTCGCCGAGCATTTCAGCATCGGCGCGATGAACGTGGACTCCGCGCTGCGGTTCTTCCGCCGCGTGCCCAACAAGGCCGTGATCACCGGCGGGGACCGCCCCGACATCCAGCTCGCGGCGCTTCAGACCTCGACGCGCTGCCTGATCCTCACCGGCGACCTCTATCCGAACGAGCGCATTCTCACCCGCGCCGAGGAGATGGGCGTGCCGGTCATCCTCGTCGGCCAGGATACCTCCACCGTCGCGGCGATCTGCGAGCAACTCCGCGGCCACCTCAGCCTCCAGAGCGAGCAGAAGACCGCCCGCGCCATCGAGCTGATGGACGGCTGCATGAACTGGGACCTGCTGCGCAAACGACTCGACATCAAGTAGCTTTTCAGTGCGGAGTGCAGGGTGAGGATTGCCGTACGTGGTGCTCGTCGTGTCGTCGTGGTGAGAATTACCATCGTGTCATCGTGGTGAGAACCGCCGCGGTCGGCTGAGAGCTCATCATTATGCGACGCCCGCTCGTCAGCGTTGCTTTCGCCCTGGCGGCGGGCGTCCTCGTTTCCGGCGCGCATTTCCTTTCTCCCCCGGCGGGCCTGGCGTTCGCGGCCGCTTGCGGCCTGGCCGCCCTGCTCCTCCTCTTCCTGCGCGCGCCGCCCCGCTGGATTTTCGCGGCGGCGCTGGCGGCTCTGGTCGCCGGCGGCGCAGCTTATGCCGGTTCGCGGTTCGCCGATGAGCGCGCGCCGCAGCTCTCCGCGCTCCTTTCGACCGGAACCCGGATCCTCCACGCGCGCGGCATCGTGTGCGATTGCCCGGTCGAGCGGACGGCGCCGCGCTACGCTGGAACCGCGCAGCCGCAGGTCCTCGCGCGGTTCACCCTCGAGCTGACGCAGCTCTCCGACGGCGAGCGCTGGACGCCGATCCGCGGCCGGCTGCGCACGATCGTCCGCGGCGCCGGCGGCGTGCAGTACGGCGACGAAATCGAGGCGACGCTCCGCGCCGGCCGGCTGTTGCCGCCCGGGAATCCCGGTGAGGAGGACGTGCGGCTGCTCATGGACCGCTCGGGCATCTGCGGCGTGGCCGAGGTACGCTCGCCGGAAGGCATCCGGCGGACGGGAGAAGCGCAGGGCCTGCCCGGCCTTCGGCAGGTTTTCGCGCTGAGGGAACGGTTGCTGGGGTTCCTCAAGGAGCGGATGCCCGGCGGCGACGGCCGGATCATCCGCTGCCTGGTCCTCGGCGACCAGGACGCGCCGACGCAGAATCAGCGGCGCGAGTTCCGCGAGACGGGCACGATGCACTTCCTGGCGATCAGCGGACTGCACGTCGCGCTGCTGGCGGCGTGCTGCTGGTGGACGCTCGGCGCGTTCGGCGTCGGGCTCCGCGCGACGTCCATCGTCGTGTTCCTGGTCGCGCTGACCTACGCGCTGCTGAGCGGCTTCGAGCATGGCGTGCAGCGCTCCGTCATCATGTGCGGCGTGTGGTGCGGCGCGTATCTGCTGACGCGGAAGATGGATTTCCCGTCCGGCATGGCGCTGGCGTTCATCCTGATCCTGCTCATCCGGCCCGCCGACCTCTACAGCATCGGGCTGCAACTGTCGTTTGCGGCCGTCCTCGGCATGTGGCTCTTCACCCGGCCGCTGGAGTACGCCATCTTCGGGCCGCCGAACGATCCGCTCACCAAGCTGGAGACGCTGGAAGGCCGGAATTGGCCGGATTTCTTCATGCAGTCAAGATTCAGGAGCATCGTCTGCGTCGTGCTGGTCGTGTGGCTGACGACGGCGCCGCTGATCGCGCAGCGCTTTGGAATGTTCACGCCGATCGCGCCGATCGCGAGCCTGCTGCTGTTTCCGCTGTTGCCGGTGGCGGTGGTCGCCGGCATGGCCGGCGCGCTCCTCGGGCTGTTCAGCGCATTCGCCGCCCAGCCGCTGCTGTGGCTGGCGGGCGGCTGCGCCCACGTGCTGGAATGGGCCTGCCGCGCGGCGGCGCGGCTGCCGGGGGTCTGCGTTTACCTTCCGCCGCCGGGCTGGGCGATGATCCTCCTGTGCGGCGCGGTCTTCACGGCGATGGCGTACCGCGCCCAACTCGGCTTGACGCGCCGGCGCGTTGCGGCGCTGATGCTCGTCCCGGCGTTCGCGTACCTGTGGTTCATCTGGCCGCAGTCGTCCGTCCGCCACCTGCGTGTGGACGCGATCTCGGTCGGCCATGGCAACTGCATCCTCACGCGGTTCCCGGACGGGCGCAGTCTGCTCTTCGACGCCGGCAGCGCCGGCCGCGCCGACGACATCGCCGAGCGCGTGATTGTCCCGGCGCTCTGGTCGCTGGGCGTGCGGCGGCTGGACTTGCTGGTGCTGTCGCACGGCGACGCGGACCATTACAACGGCGCCGAGGAACTCGCGCGAAGGATGCACGTCGGCGGCGTGGCGGTGACGAATTATTTCGACTATTTCGACAACCAGCCGGGGCCGAAACGGCTGATCGAGGACCTCTCGAGCGCGCGCGTCCCGGTGAGCCGCTTCAGCAAGGGAGACCGCGTCGCCGGCTTCGCCGACGCGGAGATCGTCGCGCTCTGGCCGCCGCCGAGCGTCCCAAAATTGAAGTGGACCGCCAACGAACTCTGCGCCGTGGTCCGCGTTCGGACGCCGGAAGGAGTCGTTCTCCTGACCGGCGATTTCGGGCACGGCGCGGCGGGCCCGCTCATCCGGCAGAACCCGGACCTGGGCGCGGACGTGCTCCAGGTTCCGCATCACGGGCGCGCCGACCCGGACGCGGCGCAACTGGCCGAGGCGGTTCGCCCGGCGGTGGCGATCATCCCCGGCGGACGCGACGCCCAGGCGGCGCCCTTCTACGCCCGAACGTCGAAGAATTTGCTTGCGACCGACGATTGCGGCATGATCAGTGTTGAGCTGAACGGCGGCGAGCCGCGCATCGCGACGTACCGCAATCGGAGATTGGGAGATTAGGAAATTGGGAGATTATCAATATGGAAAACCGAATGGAGGCGATTCAGGGCGACATCACCAAGATGAAGGTGGATGCGATCGTCAACGCCGCGAACTCGTCGCTCCTGGGCGGCGGCGGCGTGGACGGGGCGATCCACCGCGCCGCCGGGCCGGAGCTGGTGGCCGAGTGCGCCACGCTCGGCGGCTGCGCGACCGGCGAGGCGAAGATCACGCGCGGCTATAATCTCCCCGCAAAACATGTCATCCATACCGTCGGCCCGGTCTGGCACGGCGGCACGCACGACCCTTCGACAAGCTCAGGGACTTTCGTGGAGGAGAAACTCCTCGCGGACTGCTACCGCAATTCCCTGCGCATCGCCGCGGAGCGCGGGCTGAAGACGGTGGCCTTTCCAGCGATCAGCACGGGGGTCTATCGCTTCCCGCCCGAACGCGCCTGCCGGATCGCCGTGGACACCGTGCGCGAATTCCTCGCCGGGCATCCGGCCATCGAGAAGGTCTCCTTCGTCTGCTTTGACACCCTAACATTCGGGCTGTATAAGAAAGCGATTGCGTGACGATATCATTGTGGCCAGCGCGGGAAATTGTCCTCCGATGATGCCAGCGGCCCAAAACGCGCCTGCGCCCGGCAAAGCTCATACGGTCTTCCTCTCCGTCATCATCCCGGCGCACAATGAAGCGAGGCGCCTTCCTCCGACGATCGCGGCGATCCTGGATTTCCTGCACGCCCAGCCCTACAGTTCCGAAGTGGTGGTCGTCGAGAACGGCAGCCGTGACGACACGTTCGCCCTCGCGCAGGCGATGGCGCGGCAGGAACCCACCTTGCGGGTCCTCAGGGAAAAGGAGCGGGGAAAGGGGCTCGCCGTCCGGCGGGGAATGCTGGAAGCGTGGGGCGAGTATCGCCTCTTCTGCGACGCCGACTTGTCGGTGCCGGTCAGCGAGATCAACCGATTCCTCCCGCCTCTGCTGACCGATTTCGACGTCGCGATCGCCAGCCGGGAAATGCCGGGGTCGGTCCGCATTGCGGAGCCGGCCTGGCGCCACCTCGTCGGCCGGGCGTTCAACGCGATGATCCGCGCGATGGTCCTGCCCGGATTTCAGGATACGCAGTGCGGATTCAAGTGCTTCCGCGCAGGTCCGGCGCAGGACATTTTTCTCCGGCAACGGCTTTCGGGCATGGCGTTCGACGCGGAAGTGATCTACATCGCCCTTCGCCGAGGCTGCCGGATCAAGGAAGTGCCGACGCCCTGGCGCTTCAATCCGGACTCGCGTGTCAGGCTGGTGAGGGACTCGATAGAGATGGGCTGCGACCTGGTGAGGATTCGCATGAACGACCGGCGCGGATTATATGACCGAGAGTCGCGTGACGAAACAGCGCGCGGATAAACTCCACGATACGGCGCGCGGGCCTTCCCGGACGGCCCGGATGCTCACGGGCTATCCGATGGTGGCGGCGCTGCTGGCGATCCATTTCGTCCTGGCCGTCACCAGCGTCATGGACAAGTGCGCCACCTCGGACGAGATGGCTCACCTGCCCGCCGGCTACTGCTATTGGATTCACAACGACTACCGCCTGAATCCGGAGAACGGCAATCTTCCCCAGCGGTGGTGCGCCCTTCCGCTTCTTCTCGGCCGGTATGCTTTCCCGGCGGACACATCGCGGTTCTGGACCTCCTCGAACGTCTGGCCGATCGGGCACCAGTTCTTCTACCTGATGGGCAACGATGTCCAGGCGATGCTGCTGAAGGGGCGGGCCTTTACGGCGCTCCTGAGCGTGGCGCTGGGGCTGATCGTTTACTTCTGGTCGCGGCGCCTCTTCGGGCCGACCGGAGGGATGATTTCCCTCGCCCTGTACGTTTTCAACCCGACGATGCTCGCCAACGGGAGCCTGGTCACTTCCGACATGGCGGCCGCGCTTTTCTTCACCGCCAGCCTGTGGGCCGTGAGCATCATGGTGAACAAAGTCACCGCCGCGACGGTGCTGGCGAGCGCCCTCGCGATGGCGGGGCTCTTCCTCTCGAAGTTTTCGGCGGTTCTCATCATCCCCGTCGCCGTCGTGCTGATGGGGCTTCAGCTCTTTTCCAGAGAGTCCGTGCCGGCCGGCTTCCTGCGGCCGGTTGAAGTGAAAACGATCCGGCGTCGCGCGGCGATTTTTGCGGGGACGATCCTGGTCCACGCCGTCATCATCGTCGCCGTGATCTGGGCCTTCTTCGGATTCCGCTATTCCGCGTTCAGGACCCCCGACCCTCTCAACGAGCTTTATCCGCCCTGGATCAAGGTGGCGGACGTGCCAGGGCTTGTCCCAAGGACTATTCATTTCTTCAACAGCCGCAAACTGCTGCCGGAGGCGTATCTGTTCGGTTTTGCGAACGTCTATCGGGGCTCGCTGATCCGCCGGGCGTTCCTCAACGGCGAGTATAGTCTGACAGGATGGCGCTCGTTCTTCCCGTACACATTCCTGGTCAAGACGCCTTTGGTCGTCTTCCTCGTCTTGGCGCTGGCGTTGGCCGCAGCAGTCCGAAAGACGAAGCTTGCGCGGAAAGAGGCCCGGCAGGCCGCGTGGGCGGCTCTCGCGCCCGCGCTCTATCGCACCGCGCCGCTGTGGGTATTGCTCGTGGTCTACTGGGCTACGGCGATCTTCAGCCACATCAACATCGGCCACCGTCACATCATGCCGGTGTACCCGCCGCTGTTCATCCTGGCCGGCGCTGCGGCGCACTGGGTCACAGCGCGGGAGCGGCTTCTCTGCGCGGCGCTCGTCGGCGCCCTGTTGATCGGCGCGGCGGAATGCGCGCTGGCCTGGCCGGATTACATTCCCTATTTCAACGCGGTCGCGGGCGGATCGAAGAACGGCTATCGTCACCTGGTGGACAGTTCCCTGGACTGGGGGCAGGACCTGCCGGGCCTGAAGGAGTGGCTCGCCCGGCAGCATCTCGACGGCAACGCAGAGATGCCCGTGTATTTCGCCTATTTCGGCAACGGCAACCCGCGCTATTATCACATCCCCGGCAAACAGCTTCCCGGGTTCCCTGACATGGAACGAGATACCACGATAGGGCCGCTCACCGGCGGCATTTACTGCATCAGCGCCACCGTGCTGCAGCAAGTGCTCTCCGACGCGCCCGGCCGCTGGACGGCTGAATATGAGGAGGCCTATCAGCAGCGCCTGCGGGACTTCGCCAGCATCGTGAAGGTGAAGGATGATCCGGTCGCCCTGCGAATCCTGATGGCCCGGGGAGGAGAAAAGGACTGGAACACGCGTCTGAGCGCGTTCGATACCCTGCGCATGGCCCGCCTCTGCGCTTTCCTGCGGCAGCGCGAGCCGGACGACGAGGTGCATTACTCGATCCTGATCTACCGCCTCACAGACGAGGATGCCCGAAAGGTGGTCTATGGCCCGCCTCCGGAACTTGCGCCTGCTTTGACACCTTAACGTTCGGGCTGTATAAGAAAGTGATCGCGTGCCGATAATATGGTGAGGAGGATCGCCTCATGCCCACGGCAGGCAAACCGCCGTACATCGAGAAGGCCGAGGAACGCGGCAAGTTCCAGGTGTGGGTCGTGGACGGCAGCTACATCCGCACCCACCAAGACGAGGAATTCACCAACTTCGGCCAGCATTACCGCTACCCGTACATCCCCGTGGACGAATTCTGGATTGACCGGGAGGCCGGGTCGGGCGAGCTGAAGTTCTTCGTCGAGCACCTGTTGGTCGAGTATCGCCTCATGGCGCGGGGCATGCCGTACGAAAAGGCCCTCGTAGTGGCCGACCGGGCGGAGCGGAAGGAGCGCCGCCTGGCCGGCGACCTCAAACGCCTCACCGCCAACGGACACAAGCTGCCCGACGGCCACGACGTCCATAAGCGCCTATGGAAGCAACTCGAGAGCAGCGTCAGCGTCTGGATCGTCAGCGGCCGGCTGGTCCGCAGCGTGTTCGACATCGACTTCACCGCCGGCGGGCACGAGTTCGTGTACGAATTCGTCCCGAGCAACGAGGTCTGGATTGACGACGACATCGAGGAGCAGGAGCGCGGCTACGTGCTCGTGCACGAGCTTCACGAGCGCAACCGCATGTCCCAGGGCATGCCCTACAGCAAGGCGCACGCCGAATCGAGCCGCATCGAATACCACTGCCGCCAGCACCCCGACGAACTGCACGACGCGCTCGCGGCGGAAGGATGGGCGTAGCGAGTGCGGAGTGCGAAGTGTAGAGGGTGGAGTGGAACGGCGGCGGTTGAGTCATTAATCCGACATCGGCCTGCGTGATGGAGCATCACTTCAAAAAAGGGGCTGAGATGAACGAGAGATTTCGGGAATGTGTGGAGGGATTGGACGCAAGCTACCGCCGGTTGATTGAGATGAGGCCGGCCAAGGTTTGCAACCTTCCCGATGATGTGCCACAGCATGGGGTCTACCTTTTCTCAGAAAACGGCAAACACCTATACGTTGGAAGGTCCAAGAATATCCGTAACCGATTGCAAGTGCACTGCCGACCCAGTTCTCGTCACAATGCCGCCACTTTTGCATTTCTACTTGCCTCGAAAGAGACAGGGCGTCCAGCAGTGACCTACAAGACAAAAGGCGGACGCAAAGAGCTTGAGGGGACAGAGCCATTTAAGAGCGCATTCGTGAAGGCCAAGGAAAAAGTCCGGCAGATGGATGTGCGGTTTATTGAAGAACCGGACTCCGTAAAGCAAGCTCTTCTAGAAATCTACATCGCCGTCTCACTGAATACCCCCTTCAACGACTTCAAGACGACCTAGGACGGCGCGCTGGCTCGTTCTCACGCGGAGACGACCTCGACGGACAATACTTCCTTGACAGGATGCTTGCCAGCAATCATCTTGTCTATCCGATCGAGCGTGCTGGCGTGGAAATACCTTTCCCCGCACTCTGCGCAGACCTCGGCCTCGACGTTTTCGACGATGTACAACTTGCCATTGAGCCAATGCTGCTTCTTGACCTTCCGGTGGGTCGTCTCACCCTCGCAGAATTGACACTTCATCTCAATTACTCTTTCTCGTAAACCGTAATGATGATCAATGGCCCGGTTTCGCTGAAGCGACATAGTGCATGCAGGAGCCTGCCGTTATTCGCCGGACCTTCCACTCGATATCTCGCCCCCCTCGGATCGCGGGTCAGCTTCTTCTCCACGACTCCTTTAAGTATAGCATACTCAACGTCTGAACGCTCGAAACCGTCGTCAGCCATCTCCTCCTCAGCATGTGAGGACAGGTAATAATCCCGCGTGCGAATCTTCGCACGTATCCTCTCGATAGCCGACATTGTTGGGCCTCTGCCTTACACTGCCGCAACCTGCTCGTGAGATGCCTTTTACGCCTTTGCTCCGGAGAAAGCTACAGGCTATTCGAATGCCACCTCATGGAAGTCCACCTGGTTGACCGACGTGCCGACATCCATCGGCGTCAATTCCAGGCCGCGGACGTACGGCTTGACGAGCAGGTGGGTTCGGCCGTGCGAGAGGAAGATCCACGGCGCGTCCTGGACGATGATCGCCTCCGCCTCGCGCAGCAGCGCGAGACGTTTTTCCGGCTGGAGTTCGCGCCGCGAACGGTCGAGCAGGTCGTCCACCTGCGCGTTCGAGTAGCGGGCGCGGTTGCCCGCGGAGCCGGCCAGGCTGCTGTGAAAAATCCGCAGGAAGCTTTCCGCGTCGGGAAAATCCGCCGCCCAGATCAGGCGGAAGAGGTCCGGCTCGTCCTGGTTCGTCGCCTCGAGCAGCGCCGCGAGGTCCAGCGCGCGCAACTGGACGTGGATGCCGATCCGCTGGAAGTCCGCCTGCACCGCCTGCGCCACCGCCGCGCCGGGCGGACGGGAATTGAAATACAGCGTCATCTCCGGCAACCGCTCGACCGGCTCCAGGCCCGGACCGTAGCCGGCCTCGCGCAGTTCGCTCCTCGCGCGGTCGGGGTCGTAGGAATATCCCGGCAGCGCCGGATCGAACGCAGGCGTCTCGGGCGGCAGCATGCCCTTGGCCGGCGCGCTCTCGCCGCCGAGAACTTTTTCGCAGAGGAATTGTCGGTCCACGGCGTAGTTCAGCGCGCGGCGCAGGTGGACGTTCGAGCCCCACGGCCGGTGCGACATCGCGAAACCCAGGTACTGCGTGCTGAGCGTGGCTGTCGAGCGCAACTGGCCCTTCAGCGGGCCGGACTGCACCTCCTTCAGGAATCCCTCCGGCACCGCGCAGTGCTCCAGCCCACCGGCCAGGTACTCCTGCCAGGCGACCAATGACTCCTTGATGACGCGGAACCGCAGTCCGGCGAGTTTCGCGGGGCCGCCAAAGTACTGGTCGTTCCGCGCCAGGACGACGGCGTCGTGATCGCGCCAGAAGACGAACCGGAACGGCCCCGTCCCGACCGGCCGCCGCCCGAAGTTTTCGCCGCCGCGCTCAGCACCGAAACATTCGCGCGGGACGATCGCGGCGTTGCCCATCGCGAGCAGTTGGAGCATCAGCATCGGGCTGAAGGCGTCCTTCAACCGCAGCACGACGGTATGCGCGTCAGGCGTCTCGAGCCCGGCGAGCGACCGCGCCTTTCCGTCCCGCAGCTCGCGCGTCCCGGCGATCGGCTCGACGACCCATGCCCTCTGCGAGGCGGTCTCCGGACGCAGCAGCCGCTCGAACGAAAACCGCACGTCGTCGGCGACCATCTCGCGCCCGTTATGGAACCGCACGCCCTTCCGCAGCGTGAACGTATAGGTCAGCCCGTCGTCGGAGACCTTCCAGCTCTCGGCCAGATCGGGGACCGGCTGAAGTTTCGAGTCGAGCTTCACGAGGTTGTTGAAAATCCGCCGCGCGACCCCTTCGGAATTGACATCCGTGAACAGCGCCGGGTCGAGCGTGACGGGATTGTCCGTCAGCGGCAGGCGGTAGTAGCCATCGGCAGGCGGGCGGGACTCCGTCTCGCGTTCGCCGCAGCCGGCCAGAAGAAGCCCCGCGACCGTTACGGCGAACAACGCACGCTGCAATAATGTCATACGCATGAAGCCTTGTCGCAAGGCCGTGATCGCGGGCGCGTGGGAATCATCACCGGGGAGTATACCGGCCGTTTGCGCGCCGCTCGAAAACCTCTACAGTCTCCGGATAAGGCTGTCGTAATCAGCGTGAGAGCCGATCCAGAACCAGACGACCGTGTCGCCCTGGAGAAGTCCCATGGCTCGCCAGCCGATGCCCACGCGCACGGCGTAAGCAGGTTGCCTCTTTCCAACACGTTTGAAGCCAAGTCCGGGGTGTGACGGGTTCCTCTTCCACAGCTTGAAGTTCTTTCGGGCAAGGCGTTGAATTCGTTGAGGGAGCCTGCGAAAGCAGACGATGAAGTCTTGAGTGAGGTGCGATTTCACAAATCGTCGAAGCCCATTGCCCGGGTCCGGCCGGCCTTGTACTCCTTCGCGGCCTTCTCGGCCAACTGGTCCACTTTATCCCGAGACTTGGCGAGCGTTTCACCCCAGCGCGATTCCCACACCAATTCGTCCAGAAATTCCTGCGCAAATTGGTCTTGCAGGTTGTCCGGAAGCTTGGATGCTTTCTGAAACACCTTGGTCAGCAGCCTTGTCATAACCTCACCTCGACACCGCGCTATTGAATCAAAACAACTTTAACAACTTGAGTCTATCGCCTGTAGTTTGCCGTGTCAATATTCAGCCCCGTGTTCGCTTCACCCCCAGACAATCATCCCCGGCTCGAACGGATGAACAAGGTCGGGATGGAACGGCAGGACGCGGACGGCGAATCCGCGGCGGCCGCTGTGCGTGCACGGCATGGAGCAGCGGTACGTGTAGATTCCGTCGCTAGGCTTTTCGTCCGCCGTCATCGGCGTGTAAACGGCCTCTTCGAGCTGGTCCTCGGCGGCGAGCGCGCCGAGGCCGAGCTGGACCTGGACCTCGTCGGGCCGCAGCTCTCCGAGCCACACGCGGGCGACGACCTCGATCGGGTCGCCGACGAGGAGCGCGTTGTCCACGGTGGACTTCACGTCCTCGACGCGGATGCCGCTCCATCGCTGGCGGATGCGCTGGCGCCAGGCGGCCAGGGCTCGCGCCCGCGCGGGGCCGTCGGCGGCGAGCGCCTGGAACCGCTGGCCCGCGTCCAGGTAGTAATCGCGCACGTAGTCGGCGGTCATGCGGTTGGTGTTGAAGTACGAGCCGATCAGGTGCATGGAGCGTTTCATCCGGGCGATCCAGCGCCGCGGCAGGCCGTCGCGGCCGCGCTCGTAGAAGAGCGGCACCACTTCCTGCTCGAGGATGTCGTACAGCGCGCCGCTCTCGACGGCGTCCTGCTGCTCCGGGCTCTCGTATTTTTCGCCATGTCCGATCACCCACCCTACTTCGGGCGTGTAGCCTTCGCACCACCAACCGTCGAACGTGCTGACGTTGAGCGCGCCGTTCGCGGCGGCCTTCATGCCGCTGGTGCCGGAAGCCTCCAGCGGCGGCCTCGGCACGTTGAGCCACACGTCCGCGCCCTGCACCAGGTAGCGCGCCACGTTGATGTCGTAGTCCTCGAGGAAGATCATCCGGTTGCGGAACCCTTCGCCCCGGACGAAATGGTTGAGTTCCTTGATCAGTTGCTTGCCGGGCGTGTCCATCGGATGGGCCTTGCCCGCGAAGATGATCTGCACCGGGCGTTTCGGGTCGTTGAGCAGCCTGCGCAGGCGTTCCGGGTCTTTGAGAAGCAGCGTGCCGCGCTTGTACTCCGCGAAGCGCCGGGCGAACCCGATGGTGAGCGCCTCGGGATCGAAGACCTGTTCCACCTCGTCCACGACGTAGGGCGGCGCGCCGTGGCGCTGCGCCTGCTGGCGGAGGCGCTTGCGCGCGAACCAGACGAGCCGCTCGCGCCGGCGCTCGTGCGTGCGCCAGATCTCGGTGTCGGGGATGGTCTCCACGCCGGTCCATACCGAAAAGTCCATCGGCTCCTCGAGGAACCGCGGCCCCAGGTAGCGGTCGAGCAGCTCGGTCATGTCGTGGCTGAGCCATGACCGCGTGTGGATGCCGTTGGTGATGCTGCCGATCGGCACGTCGTCGGTGGGAAGTCCCGGCCACAGGTGATGCCAGAGCCCGCGCGAGACTCGGCCGTGCAGGGCGCTGACGCCGTTGCAGTGAGCGGCCAGGCGCAGCGCGAGCACGGTCAGGCAGAATTCCTCGTTCGGGTTCTTCGGGTCCTCGCGGCCGAGCGCGACGAATTCTTCCCAGCTTATGCCGATGTTCTTGATGTAGGCGCCCAGGCGCCGGTTGAGCAGGTCCACGTCGAACCGCTCGTTCCCGGCGGGCACCGGCGTGTGCGTGGTGAAGACGTTCGTCGCCCAGACCACCTCGCGCGCCTCGGCGCGGGTGAGATGGTAGCGCTCCATGATCTGCCGCAGCCGCTCGACGGCCAGGAACGCGCTGTGTCCCTCGTTCATGTGGCAGACGCTCGGCTCGATGCCCATGACCGTCAGCGCGCGCAAGCCGCCGATGCCCAGGAGAATCTCCTGGCGCAGGCGCATGTCGCGGTCGCCCACATACAGGCGCGTGGTGATCGCGCGCTGCCCCGGCTCGTTCTCCGGCAGGTCCGTATCCAGCAGGAACAGCGGCACGCGGCCGACCTGCACGCGCCAGAGGTGGAAGTGCACCGTCTCGCTGTCGAGCTCGATCTGCCCGCGCACCGGCTTGCCCGCCGCGTCCGAGACCAGCGTCACCGGCATGTTGTACCAGTCGTTCCGGGGATACGCCTCCTGCTGCCAGCCGTCGGCGGAGAGGTATTGCTTCAGGTACCCTTCGCGGTAGAGCAGCCCCACCGCGACGAGCGGCAGGCCCAGGTCGCTGGCGGATTTCAGGTGGTCGCCGGCGAGGACGCCCAGGCCGCCGGAGTAGATCGGCAGGCCGACGTCAATCCCGAACTCGGTGGAGAAGTAGGCGATCGTCCGGCCGGTGGCGTTCGGATAGGTCTTGCTGAACCAGGTCGGCGCGTTCATGTAGGCGCGGAACTGCGCGTGGACGCGGTTCATCGTCGCCAGGAACCCCTCGTCGCGCGCGAGTTCCTCGAACCGCTCCTGCGGCACCACGCCGAGCATCAGCGCCGGGTTCTGATACGTTTTGTCCCAGTACTCCACGTCCATGCGGATGAAGAGCTGGACCGCTTCCCAGTTCCAACTGAACCAGATGTTGTACGCGATGTCGCGCAGCGGGTCGAGCGCTTTCGGCAGCTTGGGCAGGACATTGAAGGCGCGGACTTTCATGGATTTCCCCTCACTGGATCAGGAGTTCCTTCTCGCAACCGCACTGGCTCCTAATCATTATCGTCGCTTTCGCGGTAAACAGAAGGCCGGCGATTACGATTTTGAGCAAGATGGCGATTGCGAAGGCCGCCGTGCAACGCGGCGCATTGTGCCATCGGCCCGGAGCACTGTCAAGACAGCAGTTTCGCCAGCCGGATGAACTGCGCCACGGTGAACTGCTCGCAGCGTTCCGCTTCCGTCGCGCCGATTTCCGCGAGGAGAAGCACGGCGGCCTCGCGATCTTTCACGCGCCTGGCCATCAGCAGGCTGCGCGCCGCCTGCTTGCGGCGGTGGCGGAAGAGGTCGCTCGCAACCTGCCGGAGTTTCTCCAGGTCGCCGGCCGCCGCACGGAGTTCCGCGTCGGGGCGGACGCGCAAGATGCTGCTGTCCACTTCCGGCTGCGGCCAGAACGCGCCCGGGCTGACGCGCCGCAGCACTTGCGTCCGCGCCGTGGCCTGGACAATGACGGAGAGATATCCGTACGCCTCCGTGCCGGGCGCCGCGCAGATGCGATCGGCGACTTCGCGTTGAACGGTCACAACCATCTCGCACGGGACCGGGCCTTGCAGCAGCAGCGCGGAGATGACCGCCGTGCTGACCGCGTACGGCAGGTTCGCCACGAGTTTGAGGCGCGCGCCCGGGATGGAATCCATCGCGGCGGCGACCGCGTCGCGCACTTCCGGCGCGAGCGCCGCTCCCGGGCCCATGGCGTCGGCGTGGATGAGCCGCACGTTCGGCAGGCCCGCCAGCCGCTCCTCCGCCAGCGCGTGCAGCTTGCGGTCCACCTCGACGGCGACCACCACGCCGGCGGCTTCCGCCAGGCAGCCGGTCAGCCCGCCGGTCCCGGCGCCGATCTCGAGCGCCACGTCGCGCCGGTCGAGCTCAGCCTCCTCGACGACCCGCCGCATCAGCGCCGCGTCCACCAGGAAGTTCTGCCCGCGTACCCGGCTCGGCCGGATCCCGCGCGCCGTGAACAGCGCCTTCAGCTCGGCGGCCGTCGGGATGGAGCTTGTCGTCATGCGTTGACCTGCGGAATATTCTGCGCGGGCCGGCGCCGGAAAACCAATGCCAGCCCAATTAGACCGATTGCCGTAAGCTCCGCGCCCAACGTGTCGAGCCAGAGCGGTTGAACCAAGCCTGGAGGGAGTCGAGCCGAATAGCCGGGAATCATCCAGGGGAAAGCGCCCATCGTGACGAGCGTCGGCTTGAGGTTAATCAACGCGTGGAATATTACGCACGGCCAGAGCGATCGGGTCCGCACGTAAATCCATCCAGCGAGGAGGCCGGCGAAGAAGGCCCCGACTAATTGAAACGGATTACGGTGGAAAAGCGCGAACAGCACGGCCGATACCAGGATTGCCGTCGGCGCTGAGTATCGCCGCAGCAATCCGCCGAGTATGAGTCCGCGGAAAACGGCCTCCTCGATGAGAGGCGTAACCCCCACCACGGAGAGGAGTTCGATCGGAGGCGCCCGGCGGTGCACCGAGAACAGTTTGACAAGCCGGTCGGGTAGCGCGAAGAACCAATACGGCACGCGACCAGCTTCGGGATTCAGAATGCCAAACCCCGCCGCCGCAACGATCATCGGAAGCAGGAGCCACCCGCTGAAACGCTTCAGGCTCAGCGCCTCACTCCAGGAACTGGAGGTCTTGCGGAAGCCGAAGTTCAGCAGAACGACGGCAGCGGCACATCTGACCCCGAGGTACATAAGGTCACTGAACATGTGCGATAGCTTTATCAGTATCGCAAATACTGCTACGATCCGCGACATGCCATAGAGCAAACCCATAAAAATCGCCGTATAAGCAATGGCACAGAAGATCCCCATGGCAGGAGGCTTTTCCGAGAGCGGCTGAGACTTGGGATGTTCGGCCGATACCGATGGCGGCACCTGAGCCGTGCCGCCGCCAGCCGCTTTTGTCGGAAGATCGCTATCCATGCCTTCGCGCCATGTCCGCGGCGAGCAGTATTGCGGCAATCATGCTGCCGGGATCGGCTGTTCCCTGGCGCACGATGTCGTACGCCGTGCCGTGGTCGGGCGAAGTGCGGATGATCGGCAGCCCGAGCGTGACGTTCACGCCGCTGTCGAACGCCAGCATCTTGACCGGGATGCACGCCTGGTCGTGGAACATGGCGACGAAAGCGTCGTGGCGCGCGCGGAGCTTCGGCGTGAAGGCCGCGTCGGCCGGGATCGGGCCGTCGCAGGCGATGCCTTCGCGCCGCGCCTGCCGGATCGCCGGCGCGATGGACTTCGCTTCCTCGCGGCCGAACAGCCCCGCCTCGCCCGCGTGCGGATTCAGCCCGCAGACGGCGATGCGCGGCTTCCGCAGCCCGAACCATCGGCGCAGGTCTCGATGGACGATGCGGATCGTATCGAGCACGTTCTTCCGTGTGATGAGCCCGGGCAGATCCTTGATCGCCGCGTGCGTCGTCACCAGCGCCACGCGCAGCCCGCCGCCGGCCATCATCATCACCGGCTTGCGGACGCCGGCGCTCTCGGCGATCATCTCGGTGTGGCCGGGCCAGTCATAGCCTGCTTTGTGGAGCGCCTCTTTGCTGATCGGCGCGGTCACGACCGCGTCAATCCGGCGGTCGAGCGCCATCTGGACGGCGCACTCGATCCACGCCGCCGAGGCGGCGCCGCCCGCGGCGGTGGGACGGCCGAGCAGCGCCAGCCGGCCCGGACATTCTCCGCACTCCATCAGGAATGGGCCCGCATCGCGTCCGATCGGCTCGTCGGTGACGCCGCGGAGCCTCACCGCATGAAGATCAAGTTCACGCGCGACGCGATGCAGAACCGCCGCGCTTCCAAAGACCATGAACCGCGCTGCCGCCCGCACCCGCCGGTCGGCCAGCGCGCGAAGGACCACCTCCGGCCCGATGCCGCTGGGGTCGCCGATCGTGATGCCGATGAGCGGCTTGCGCGACATGGTTGCGCATTCCTCCACTTCGTCCGCGTGCTGGACCTCGTCCTCGTCCTCGTCGTCGTCCTCGAACTCGAACGAACGGGACGACCGAGGACGCGGACGATAGAGACCCCTATTTGAATCCGTGCTCTTCCAAAAACCCTTCCGTCAGCCGCCCGGACGGCATGACGCCGCGCCCGCCGCGCGAGGCGGAGAGGAACCGGGCCACGTACTTTCCGATCACGTCGAGTTCCAGGTTCACCCGGTCGCCGGCGGACTTCCTGCGGAGCGTGGTGTGGTCGAGCGTGTGCGGGATGACCGCGACGGAGAACCGGTCCGGCGCGACCTCGGCCAACGTCAGGCTGATGCCGTCCACCGCGATGGAGCCTTTGAGGATCAAGCACGAGAGTATCTCCGGCGCGGCGGAGACCGCCAGCGTGACCTGGCCGGGCGAGGCTTCCAGCCGTTCGATCCGGCCGACGCCGTCCACGTGGCCGAGCACGAAATGGCCGCCCAGACGGTCGCCGACGCGGAGCGACCGTTCGAGGTTGACCTCGCCGCCGGCCGCGAGGCCGCCGAGCGTGCTGACGCGCAGCGTCTCGGCGCTCACGTCGAATTCCGCCGCGCTGCCGCCGATGCGCGCCACCGTCAGGCACGCGCCGTCCACCGAGACGCTATCGCCGATCCGAACGTCCTCGGCGAGCGCGCCCAGTTCCACCCGCAACCGCCCGCTCGCGTCGCCGGCCGTCAGCCCGAGGACTTTGCCGGTGCCTTCGATGATCCCCGTGAACATGCCGCGCTCCAGGCTTGGATATTGGAAATTGGAATTTGGATATTCCTCACTTCAACTTCCCATACGCCGCGTCGGCGTTGACGAAGACTTTCTGGATCTCCGCCACGATCGGCGGAAGGCCTTCCGCATTCGGAGGATAGTAACTGATGCTCATGATCGAGTAGAAGTTGTCCCTGTTGTCCAGGGTCTTGACGCTGCCGTCGTGGAACAGGATGTTGACGGAGTCGCCTGAATGCGCGGGTTCCGGATAGGGCGGACAACTGACGTCCAGCGCAAGCGCGCGCATGACTTTCCCCAGCGGGTTCTGCCCGAGCGAGTCCACGTGGAACGGGCCCGTTCCGATGCATTCCTGGCGATAGAGGTACGAGCAGTACGCGTCGCCGCCGGCTTTGCCGGCCGGCATTCCGATTCGCGCTCCGTCCACCTGATCCGAGTTGCACGTATCCAGCGCGCAAAACAGCGTGCGCGGCGCGTCCAGGTAGCGCTGCGTTACCAGCACGCCGAGGCTGTCCGGAGCGCCCGCGGCGTTGTTCCAGACCTGGTTCGTCGGGGAATCAGTCACTGCAGGGATGCAGCCGTTATAATGCTGGCAGTAGCTGAAAATCGCCATCCCGATCTGCCGGAGATTGCTTTGGCATTGCCCGATGCGCGAAATATTCCGCGCCGCCGTGATCCCCGGCACCAGCAGCGCCGCCAGCATGGCCATGATGCCGAACACGATGAGCAGTTCGATCAGCGTAACGCCGCCTTTGCAGGACCTTCTCAAAGTCGCTCCGCCTTTATGAAAGCCGCCGTCAGAGTTCATGCACCCAGCCTTTCGCCGGCAGGCGCTTGCGCGCGGCGCCGCGGCCGAGCCACAAGCCGGAGCCGGCGGTCACCTGGCCGATGCACGTCGCGCGGACGGGCAGGTCCGTCCGCCGCAGCAGCGCCTCCGCCTCGGCCGCGCCCACCGTGAAGAACAGCTCATAGTCCTCGCCGTCGGTCAGCGCGTGCTCCAGAGGCGTTTTCCCCGAAGACCGCGACAGCTCGCCGGCGGCGCGGCTGATCGGGATGGCCTCGTCCCAAAGCTCGATCGCGACGCGGCTCTCCTCGGCCACGTGCCCCGCGTCGGCGGCCAGGCCGTCGCTCAAATCCACCATGGCATGAATCGCGATCCGGCCGCGCAGCCACTTCGCCTCGTTCAGCCGCGGCAGGAAGGAAAGATGCCGGCCCAGGATCGAGCCGCCGAGTTCGCCGGTGACGAGCGCCCAGTCGCCCGGCCGCGCCCCGGACCGGAGCGCCAGCGCGGTTTCATCCCCCGCGCCCAGCGCGGTGACCGTGAGCGTGAGCGGCAGGTCGCCCGAGGCAATGTCGCCGCCGACGATCTGCACGCCGAACGCGTCGGCGACGGACTTCATGCCGAGGAAGAGTTCCTGGAAGTACTTCGAATCCATCCCGCGCGGCGCCGCCAGCGCGACGACCACCGCGAGCGCATCGCCGGCCATCGCCGCGATGTCCGAAAGGCCGCGCGCCATCGCCTTGTGCCCGACCTGCGCGGCGGAGGCCGTCCGCGGATCGAAGTGCACTCCGGCGATGACCATGTCCGTGGTCACGAGAAGGACTTTGCCCGCCGGCATCCGCAGCGCGGCGCAATCGTCCCCGATCCCGACCGCCACCGCCGGCGATGCGCCGACCTGCTGCCGAATCCAGCGGATGAGGTCCAGTTCGTTCATCTCTTCAACTTACAAAGGGGAGATTGGGAAATTGAACGCCTCAATCTCCCAATCACCCAATCCCCTAATCACCCACCGTCACTCTCGTGAAGGCGCGGAAATCCTGCCGCACGACCACCACGATCACGCGCTCGCCGGCGATGGTGGTGCGCAGGGCCGCCGAGGCGTCGCGGAGGTTCCGCACCGGGTTAGACCCGATCTGGATGATCACGTCGCCGCGCTCGAGCCCCGCACGCTGCGCGGGCCCGTCGGGCGCGATCTCAGCCGCATACACGCCGAAATCCACGGCCTTGCCGGCCTGCCGGGCGAACTCGGGCGTCAGGTCGCTGCCGGTGAGGCCGAACTTCTCCTGCAGGAGTTCCTTGGGCGAAGGCTGCGGGTGCTGGCCGAGCGTGAGCTTCACGTCCAGCGCCTGGCCGCCGCGCTCCACGCGCAGCGCGATGGCGTCGCCGGGCTTATGCTCCACGATCTGCATGAAGAAATCGAACAGGTCGCCCACCGGCCAGCCGTCCACGGACGCGATGACGTCGTTGACTTGCAGGACTTTTTCCGCCGGGCTTCGGGCTTCGAGCTGCGTCACGCGCGCGCCTTTCCGGCCCGGGACCGTGGCGCCGCGCAGACCCGCCCAGGCCTCGCAGGCCTGCGGCGTCGCCAGCAGCGGAGCGAGGACGTCGCGCGCCCGGTCAATCGGAATCGCGAAGCCGATCCCCTGCGCGCCGTCCACGATCGCGCTGTTGATGCCGATCAGCTCGCCCAGGATGTTGACCAGCGGGCCGCCGCTGTTGCCCGGGTTGATCAGCGCGCTGGTCTGGATGAGGCCGGTGTAATGGACCGCGTCGTCGCCGTCGCCGATGGTGATCTGGCGGTTCAGCGCCGAGACGATCCCGGAGGTCACGGAGCTTTCGAAGCCGAACGGATTGCCGACGGCGATGACCGGCTCGCCGAGCATGAGGTCGGACGAGACGCCCATCGGGATCGCCGTGAGCGGCGTGGCCGTCTGCGCGCGCAGGAGCGCCAGGTCCTCGGCCGGGTCGGCGGCCAGCACGACGGCGTCGAACGTCTCGCCGGTGTTCAGCGAAAGCTTGACGTTCGAGGCGCGGCGCACGACGTGCTCATTGGTGATCACCAGCCCGCTCGCGGTGATGACGCAGCCCGAGCCGAGCGGTGCGTTGACTTTGCGCTGCTCCGTCGCGGGGCCGCGGAAGAAATCCCGGAAGAACCGGTCAAAGGCGTCATCGCCCGTGCCGAAAGGGACCAGTCCGCCGCCGCGCGTGACCAGCATGCGCTCGGTGCTGATGTTGACGACGCAGTCCTGCACTTTCTCGACGGCCGCGACAGTCGGCGTGCGCCGCAGCGCCAGGCGCGCCTCGGCGTCATCGTCGGCGGCGGCGCAGAGCGGAAAGGCCGCCAGCAGCGCGAGGACCATGAACAGGCGATTCAACGGCTCTCCTTGGGCGGTTCGGGCTTCTTCGGCATCACGAAATCCACCAGGAAAAGGTTGACGGTCGGTCCCTTGAGCACAAAGATGCGCTCGCCGCCGGCGATCATGGCGTAGGAGTCGCCTTCGGAAAGTTCCTTTCCGATCAGCACCGTCTTCAGCGCCGGCGGCGCGGCCGGCTGGCCGGGCTTCGGCGTCTCGGCGGGCTTGAGCGAAACGGTCACCTGGATGCGCGGCGCGTCGAGCCCGTACGCGGCGAGGCTCTGCGTCTTCTCGGCCTCGACCCGCTTGGCGTCGAGAAAGGCGAGGCCGTAGAGAAGGTTCTCGACCCGGGCGCGGTTCGCCTCGCCCGGCGCAGGCTCGACGACCATCCAGCGGTTGTCGCGCTGCTCGAGCGCCACGGCGCCGTCCGGCCGGACGATCCGCACGGCCACGGCCTCGTCCTTGTTGAACTCGAGCATCGTCCGCGAGACGAACAGCAGCGGCCCGACGGCCAGGCTCGCGAGCAGTTCGGCCGGGACGATGAGGATCGGCCCCTGGTCGCCGCGGCGGGCGTAGCAGGTCTCCGGCTTGTCGGCGGGCTTGCCGAACCGGAGCGTGTCCGGCGCGGCGTCCGGCTGGGTTTGCAGCGTGATCGTCATTTGCGGCGCCGCCAGGCCGCACTCGGCCAGGCGCTCGGGCGGCGGATTATCCACCCAGTCGGTCACTTCGAGGTTGTGCAGATCGTTGAGGAAAAGCACGGCCCGTTCCGGGTCCACCGTCACGCCGGCGGGTTCTTCCATCGTCCACGGGTCCTTCGAGTGAACGAGGCGGATCGTCTGCGCGGGCTTGCCCGGATCGGCGGCAGGGGCGATGGTGATCGCGGTCACCTGGTCGGCGTTGAAATCCAGCGCGACCCGCGAGCGCAGGTCCGCGGCTGATTTCATGAGTCCGTCGGCGGCCTGTTTATCGAGCGCGAAGACGGAGACACCGCCTTCGCGCCGGGCGTAACACTTGTCCGGATGGTCCTTTACGTCCGCTCCGAGCAAAAGAGCGAGGCTGGTCTGTCCTTCGAGGACGGACAGTTTGAAGCGGGGCTTGTCGAGGCCGAACTCCGCGGCGCGGCTGTCGTCGCCGTCGGCGATGAAGTCGTCAGCGCCCACGCGCAGCGCGGCGAGCGCGTCGAGCAGGCGCGCGACAGCCGCTGCGTCGGCGTCGTCCTCGACAGCGCCGGCCAGGCGCCAGCCGGTCGCTTCCCTGCTGAGCGCGAGCGCCGTCCCGCCTGCGGTGAGCGCGGTCGAACCGCCGGCGCGGACGAGGTCCACGCGCGTGACGGCTGTTTTGTCGAAGCGGAGCGCGGCCTTGTCGCGCAGGTCATTGACGCGTTCGGAGGCCTTCTCCAGGAGGCTGACCGGCGCCACGCTGACCAAGGGCGTCTTCGCGTCTGCGCGCGCGACGTACACGCTCTGCCGGTCCGGCGTCTGCGCGCCGACGTTCAGCGTCCACGATTTATCGCCGATGCCGAAAGTGATCGAGCGTTCGGGCGGTTCGAGGCCGTAGGACTTCAGGTCGAGCGGCTGGCCTGCTTCGGGCGTGAGCCTGCGCGTGGCTTTCAGGAATTCGATCTCGCCGAGGAGGGCAATGACGGCGCCGGAATCGGCCGACACGCTCAGGGGCTTGACGATGCGCCACTCGCGGTTCAGACCTTCGGCCGGCCGTTCGAGCTCGATCGTGGCGTCGCCGTGGCGCAGTTCGAGCTTCGTCGCGAGGTCCGAAAGTCCCGACAGGCTCGGCGCGCCCGGCTCATGGAACTCGCTCCCGGCGAAGAGGCGCGACTGCTCCTCCTTGAACGTGCTCGTGCTCGGCTGCCGCGCCGTGTACATCAGAAGGAACGCGCCGAGGCCGATGACCAAGACCAGGAGGATGATCGTCATCCGGAGTTTCATTTACGCTTTCCTCTCCTACTTCCGCCTCACCCACCACACCATGCCGCCGAGCAGGGCGACCGCCAGCGGCATGCCGATGACCGCGATGAAGAAAATCGCCTTGAACGTGGCGGGGCCGCTGGCCAGCTCTCGGCGATCCGTTTTCTGCGGCGGGATGCCGAGCTTGGTTTCCTTGTTGGTCAGCCAGTTCACGCAGTTCATCACCAGCGTGCGGTTGGCCTCGTAGCCGGCCTCCGGATGGCTGAACGCCATGTCCGAAGCCGTGTCGGTGGAGCCGATTACGACAAGCCGCGCGCCTTTTTCTGGAGGTTCGCCCGGCGGCGCGGCCTGCGATTCGCTCTTCGCGCGCCGCTGGACGGCCACACCCACGCAGAGCGGGCCTTTCTCGCCGTGCTCGGGGTCGAACTTGAGCGGGCTCTTGGTCGGGTTCGGCTCCGCCCAACTGTTCGAGCCGGAGTAAATCAGCCCCGTCACGGCGTAGTCGGACTGCGGTCCCATCGGCCGGCCGAATTGCGCGGGCGCATCCGGCGTCGCGGCCCTCACCGGCGCGACGCGGTCCATCACGCAGTTCATCCGCGTGACGTCGTCGGTGATCGGGTGACGGCCGTAGGCGTCCACGATCAGCATCGAAGAAAGCACGTTCCGGCCCATCAGGTCGCGGGCCGGCTCGATGATGATCTCGTCGTCGCGCACGTCCACATTGTAATCAGCCAGCAGCGAATCGAGTCCGCCGAGCTTGCCGGGCGGGACGCGCGGGTGAACGAGCACGAACAGCCGACCGTCCTTCTCCAGGTATTGCCGCAGGATCTCCACCTCGCTGTCGGTGAAGGGCTTCTCGGGGCCCGCGATCACCAGCAGGTCGCAATCGGCGGGCATCTGCGGCGTCTTCAGCAGGTTGAGCGCGGCGACGCGGCAGTTCTCGCGCTTCAGGTCGAGCACGAACTGGTTGAGGTCTTTCTCCTCGTCGCCCTCGATCCCCATCTCGCCGTGGCCGGTGAGGAAGTACACGGCGGTCTGCCGGTCCTCGGTGACGTTCAGGATGGCGCTGGAGAGCTTGTCCTCGCCCTTGAACGACGGCGGCTCGGACGGCGCCGCGAACGGATTGCCCGGCAGTGACTCCACCAGGTCGGTGAAAGGAATGTGAACGCTCTTCCTGCCGCATTCGACGATGATGCTGTCGGCGGCGGTTTTCTCTTCGATGCGGGCGAAGGCTTCGTCGGCGAGAGACTTGTCACGGTAAACGTCGAGGACGTCCACCTGGACCTTGCGCGTTTGCGCCCGGTACTGCGCCGCGAGGTCCTTCAACAGCGTGCCGACCTCGACGGTGCCGCCATAGCCGGCCTGCACCTGGCCGGAGCCGATGGCCACGGTGATCCGCACCTCTTTCTGCAGGCCTTTGAGGATGTTGCGCGTCTGCGTGGAAAGCGTGTGCACCCGCGCCTGCGTCAGGTCGAGGAACCAGGCGTCCGTCTGCGGCGTGCCGGCCACGATGGCGTTGGCGATCGCCAGCAACAGCACCGCCAGGCCCGCCATGAGCCAGGCGTTGAGCCCGGCCAGGAAGCTCCGCCGCCGGATGCCGCTCCAGAGCCACTCGACGTTGATCAGAATGCCGCCGAGCGCAAGCGCGACGCCGGCGACGAACGGAATCAGGAACGCGGCGCTCGTTGCGCCGACCCGGTCGAAGATAGCGTAGATCGCCCACGCGATGAACAGGCTCAGCACGCCCACCGGGATGCCGGCGCGCGTGAGGGTCTGCCACAGAGGAGGCTTGGCGTCAGTCAATGGTTGAATCCCCAAAATGGGAGGAATGGGAAGGATGGGAAGAATGGGAGACACGATTGTCCGCGGGCTTTCCCATAATTCCCATTTCTCCCATGCCTTCCATTTCTCCCATCGTTTTCACCGCCAACGCTTGCTTTCGAGCACGCGTACGGACAAGAACAGCCAGAAGCCGGTCATGCTGCCGAAGTAAAACAGGTCCCGGAACGCGATGCGGCCGCTCGAGAAGGCGCTGAGGTGCTGCATCGTGCCGAGGTACTCGACCGAGGTCCGGAGCGGCGCGGGCAAGTAATCGCCGACCGCGCCGATGACCCACAGGACCAGCAGCGCCACGAGCGCGAAGACGGCGGCGACGATCTGGTTGCGGGTGAGCGTGCTGCAGAAAAGGCCCAGCGCGATGAATTCGCAGCCCATCGCGACCAAGCCCAGGTACGAGGAGAACATCACGCCGACATCCGGCTTGCCCAGGACCCGCAGGATGACCGCGTAGGCGAGCGTCGGGGCGAGCATGAAGCCGTAAAACGCCAGCGCGCCGATGAATTTGCCGAGGATGACCTGGAACTCCGTCACCGGCGCGGTCATCAGCGTTTCGATCGTCCCGCTGCGGTACTCCTCGCTCAACAGCCGCATCGTCAGCAGCGGCATGGCCACCAGGAAGAAGAACGAGATGATCCCGACCGTGCCCTCCAGGCTGGCCTCGTGCGTGCGGCTGGCGAAGAGCCAGAAGAAGAAGCCGCTGAAGATGAGGAAGACGGTGAGCACCGTCCAGGCCAGCATCGAGAGGAACGCGGCGTTGATCTCGCGCCGGGCGACCGCCAGGGCGTTGCGCATCAACCGAGCTCCTCTCTCACCACGACGACACTACGGGCACAACGAACAGCGACACAACATCCTGCTGTAACATTAGTTACGTCGTGATCGTCGTGTCGTCGTGATGTAGGCATACATTCCTTAGCGGTTATCGCTCGTCGTCAGCCGCACGAAGATGTCCTCCAGCGAAGGCTGCTCCTTGCGGAGTTCGCGGAGCGCCCAGCCGTGGCGGACCATGCGCCGGGCGACTTCCTCGCGCACGTCGGCGCCGGGCGTCACGTCAATCTCGAAGACGCTCCAGGGCGCGCCGCTCTCGGCGGGCGAAGCCGGACGGAGGACGCGGAGCACGCCGGGCGTCTCTTTCAGAACGGCGGCCGCTTTCTCCGCCTCGGCCGGACCCACGCGCGCCTCGACGATCACCTTCCCGCCGCCGGACGACTGCCGCGCGATATTCGCCAGCGTGTCCTGAAAGACCAGCTTGCCGCTCTGGATGATGATCACGCGGCCGCAGACCATCTCGACCTCGGGCAGGATGTGCGTGCTCAGGAGCACGGTATGCTTCTGGCCGAGGTCGCGGATGAGGTCGCGGACCAGGCGGACCTGGTTCGGATCGAGGCCGATGGTCGGCTCGTCGAGGATCAGCACCGGCGGATCGCTCACGAGCGCATCGGCCAGCCCGACGCGCTGGCGATAGCCCTTCGAGAGGCTGCCGATCAGCTTCCGCTCGGCATCGGCCACGCCGCAGCGGTCCATCACGTACTCCACCCGCATCCGGCGCTCGCGCTCGGGCACTTCCTTGATCCGCGCGCGGTACGCCAGGTATTCGCGCACGCGCATCTCCGGGTACAGCGGCACGCCTTCGGGCAGGTAACCGATATTCCGCCGCACTTCGAGCGAGTCGCCGAAGACCTCGTGTCCCGCGATGGTCACTCGGCCGGACGTGGCCGGCAGGTAACAGGTGAGGATGCGCATCGTCGTGGTTTTGCCCGCGCCGTTCGGCCCCAGGAAGCCGACGATCTCGCCCTGCTCGACCTGGAACGTAATCCCGTCCACGGCCGTCGTCGAGCCGTAGCGCTTGGTCAACTGTTCCACCTGGATCATCACGGCCGGAGGCCTTCAGAAAACGCGGGATTCGTTCCCTCAACAGGCGGTGGAACGGCGAATCCACATTGTAATCCCGCCGCCTGCGTTATTTCAAGTTTGAAGCCGCGGCGCCCGGTGTGATAGAATCCGTGGCGTCCAAAGGTCATCTCGAGGGAGAACGTGGAATGAAGCTCCATATTCGCAAGAGCACCATCAAGAAGATTCGCAAGAGCGGCTTCAGGGCGCGCATGAAGACGCGCGGCGGACGGAAGGTCCTCAGCCGCCGCCGGTTCCAGGGAAAGAAGCGGCTGACCAACGTCTAGACGGAAGACGCTGGACGATGGACGATAGATGATGGAAGGAATTCCGTGATCTATCGTCCATCGTCTATTGTCCATCCGCCATGCTCATCCGTCCCGCTTCCCACATGGCCCGGCACGTGGCGTGATGCGCGCGGACGGTGTCCTGCGTATTGCGCGCATAGCCGCCGCCGAGCACTCCGGCCACGGGAATCCTCCGGCGCAGGCAGTTCCCGATCACCCGATCGTCGCGCTTCCGAAGTCCCTCCAGCGTCAAGGCCAGTCCGCCCAGTTGATCGCCCGCCAGCGGGTCCGCGCCGGCCAGGTACACGACCAGCTCCGGGCGGAACGCGTCGAGCACCTCCGGCAGGTGCGCATCGAGCAGCCCGAGATAGTCCTCGTCGCCGAGGCCGTCCTCGAGCGCGACATCGAGCCTGCCCGGCTGCTTGGCCGGGTAATTGTTCTCCTGGTGCATGCTGAACGTGAACACGGACGGGTCCGACCGGAAGATGAAGGCCGTGCCGTTGCCCTGGTGCACGTCGAGGTCCACCACGGCGACGCGCGCGGCCCGGCCGTCGGCGCGGATGCGCCGGACCGCGACGGCGATATCGTTGACGTAGCAGAATCCCTCCGCGTGGTCCGGGAAGGCGTGGTGGAAGCCGCCGGCGAGGTTCATCGAGAGCCCCTCGCTCAGCGCCCGGCGGCAGCAGAGGATCGTCCCGCCCGTGCCGAGCAGGTTCGCGCGGATGATCGGCTCGCTGATGGGCAACTCCGACGACCGCGTGCGCGCGGTGTGCCGGAACGCGAGCAGGTCGCGGACGTATTCCTCCGTGTGGACGAGCAGCAGGTCCTCGCGCGAGGCCGCCTCCGGCGCGAGAAACCGCTCCGCCGGGATATCGCCGTCCGCGAGCAGCGCCTGCCGGACCAGGCGGTACTTCTCCGTAGGAAACACATGCGCGCCGATGTCGCAGTAGTACTCCGGCGAGTAGACGAACGTGCAGCCGGCGGAAGGGAATCGGTCTTCAGTCATGCGGATGGTACTCGAGCAAGAATACGATTACGAGGCCATAGGCGGTTTCCTGCCCCGTTTGGACCGGTAGAACTCCACCGCTTTCGGGATGCCCTGTTCGATGGCGACGCGCGGGCGCCAGCCGAGTTCGTCGCGGATGCGGCTCGCGTCGAGCGCGATGCGCTGCACTTCGCCCTTGCGGAATTCGGAGTGGACTGCTTCGATTTTCACCCCGACGGCGTCGCGCACGGCCGCGAAAACCTGGTCGTCGCTCACCTCGCGCCCGGTGCCGACGTTGAAGGCGCCGCCGTCGCCCGCGTCGAGCGCCAGGACGTTCGCCTGGACGATGTCGGAGACGAAGACGTAGTCGCGCGTCTTCGTGCCGTCGCCGAAGATGGTCGGCGTCTTGCCCTCGAGCAGCAGCTCGCTGAAGATCGCCACGACGCCGGCCTCGCCGTGCGAATCCTGCCGCGGGCCGTAAACGTTCGCGTAGCGCAGCACGGTGAAGCGCATCTCGTTGAGGAGGCCGAAGAGCTCAAGGTATTTCTCGGCGGCGTACTTGGAGACGCCGTACGGGCAGAGCGGGCGCACGCGCGTGTCTTCGCGCGCGGGCAGCTTCGGCGGGTCGCCGTAGCACGCGCCGCCGGATGAGGCGTAAATGACTTTGCCGCAGCCGTGCGCCGCGGCGGCCTGGAAAAGCCGCACCGACCCGACGACGTTGACGGTGGCGTCGAACTCCGGCGCGTCCACCGAGCGCCGGACGTTGACCTGCGCGGCGTGATGGCTGACCACCTCGGGACGGAATTCGTCGAAGGCGCCCGCGAGCCGCTCGTCGAGCAGGCTCATCCGGAAGAGCTTCGCCCGCGGGTTGACGTTCTCCGGCTTCCCGGACGAGAGGTCGTCGAGGACGGCAACCTGGTGCCCCAACTCGATGTATCGGTCGGCCACGTGGCTGCCGATGAAACCCGCGCCGCCGGTGACGAGAATTCGCATGAAGTCCTTTCCTGCATGAAAAACCTTGCTTCGCACTCGCGGCGGGTCTCACCACGACGACACGACGTACGCAGTCCGCACTCCGCACTCGCCGTTCTCACGCCTCTTTTTGCGGAGGCTTTTTCGAGTTGTCTTTCTCTTCCGACGCCGGCTTCTTCGGAGCGTCCTTCTCTTCGGCCTGTTTCTCGCCGCCGTGATCGGCGCGGATGCGCGCGAAAACCATGCGCCCGGCGCTGGTCTGGAGCGTGCTGGTCACGACGACGATGACCGACTCGCTGATATGCGTCCGCCCACCCTCGACCACGACCATCGTTCCGTCCTGCAGATAGCCCACGCCCTGTCCGGGCTCGTCGCCGGGGCGGAGGACCTGCACCGTGCGCTCCTCGCCGGCCAGGACGGTCGGCCGCAGGGCGTTGGCGATCTCGTTGAGATTGATGGTCTCCACGTTCTGAAGCTCGGCGAACTTGGCCAGGTTGTAATCGCAGGTCAGGATCCGCGCCTGCAACTGGCCGGCCAGGCTGACGAGCTTGCTGTCCACCGTGTTCCCGCGCGCGGCGCGGCCGTCGTGGATCTGAATCGCCAGCCGCTCGTCGCGCTGGAGCCGCTGGAGCATTTCCAGCCCGCGCCGTCCGCGGTTGCGGCGGAGCCGGTCGGCGGAGTCGGCGACGTGCTGAAGTTCCTGGAGGACGAACTTCGGGATGATCAGCGTCGTGTCGAAGAGCCGCGTCTCGCACAGCTCGGCCAGCCGCCCGTCAATGACCGCGCTCGTGTCAATCATGACCGGCCGCGCGCCCTTTTCCTCTTTCTGGAACTCCACGTACGGGATGATGAAGCGGAACCGGTCGCGCGTCTTGTAGATCACCATCACGCAGACGTAACAACTGACGACCGCCAGCGCCAGGGTGATCAGCAGTTGCTGATCGCGGCTGCTCGACATGACCACCGGGACGTTGGCCAACTGCAGAATGTAGTTGAAAAGGATCGCGACGAGGCAGCCGGTGATGAGCCCGAACACGATCGCGCTGATGGATTGGATCGGCCGCTTGCTGAGCACGAACTCCAGCGAGATGATGACGACCGCGCACGCCAGGCCGATCAGGATCCCCATTAACTGGTAGTCCTCGCCGGCGAACTTCAGGCCGATGCCCGCGCACGCGAGCAGAAATAAAACCCGCATCACCCACGCCGTCATGGCGCCTCAACTCCTTTCTGCGTCATCAACCGGATCTTCGAGGTCGGGACCCATTCGTACGTCCCGTCCGGAAGGTGAAAGACCCAGGCCGTCTCGTTCGCCGGCCCGGCCGCGAGGGTCACAAACTCGCCCTCGAACTGCTTCTGGTCGCGCGTCGTCACCACCCACATCGTGCCGCCCGACGGCATCGGCGTCGTCGCGCCGACCGGGCCCGTCACGCGTTCGGGCAACGCGGTCCCGGCGGGCTTCGGCCGGGCCGTCAAAAGCGCGATGAGCGCTACCGTCAGCGCCGTCACTGCCACCGCCGCGGTGATCAGCGCGATCCAGGTCCAGATGCGCTGGCCTCGCGTCGCCGAGGGAGATTCCCACCGCAGAGCGGCGCTGCGGCCCGCCGACGTCCGCGTCGGCCGCGAAACCGCCCGCTCGACCCGCGCGAGCAATTCCTGTACGACCCGGTCCGGCTGGAGTCCCTCCGGAGCCAGTTTCCCGAGGTCCGCCAGCAGTTCGGCGACTGAAGGATACCGCTCCGACGGCTTCTTTGCAAGGAGCCGCTCGATGATCCGCCCGAGTTCCGGCGGCGTTCCGGGCGCCGCGGCAAGCAACGGCGGCACGGGCGCCTGCACGTGCTGGCGCAGGATCTCGATCGTGTCCTTGCCGCCGAACGGCGGTCGCCCGGCGAGCATCTCGTAGAGCACCACGCCGATGGAATAGAGGTCGGAGCGCTCGTCGGCCTTCTCGCCGCGCGCCTGCTCCGGCGACATGTATTCGGGCGTGCCGAGCACCGCCCCGGCGGCGGTCAGGTCCTGCCGCTCCGCGCGGCGCGCCAGGCCGAAGTCCATCAGCACCACGCGCCCGGAGGAGTCGAGCATGATGTTGCCGGGCTTCACGTCGCGGTGGACGATCCCGGCCCGGTGCACGGCCTCCAGCGCGCGCAGCACCTGCCCGAGGACCGCGAACGCCTCGGCGAGCGTCAGCCGCCCGGCGGCGGCGAGCACCTCCTTGAGCGACAGGCCCGTGATCAGCTCCATGGAGTAGTAGCTGACCGGCCCTTCCTGGCCGACGGCGAAGATGCGGATGAGGCTCGGGTGCTCCACGCCGCCCAGGGCGCGCGCCTCTTCATGGAACCTCTCGCGCAGCACGGGATCGCGCGCGAGTTCGGCCGGCAGGATCTTGATCGCCACTTCGCGGTCGAGGACCGGGTCGTACGCGCGGTAAACGCAGGACATGCCGCCGCTGCCCAGCGGCTCGCGCAGGTGGTAACGGCTGAGTTTCTCTCCGGGTGCGATCACGCGTCCACTCGCTGGTATGCCCGCCCGGAACCGTATTCACGGCCTCGGCCATCATGGTAATCATTCCCGCCCCGGCGCGCAATGCCGGCGGGCGCGCGGCGCCGCCGTCCGCCATTCCCAGCCAGGCGGGGCCGAAAGGCACCCATTTTCCTCGCGGAAAACGCTTGACAGGCCCTGCGGGGCTGCTTTATACTGACCGACTGTCGGCCGTGATTGTGTCTTTCTGTTTGGGCGAGGAAAATCCATGCACAAGCTCATTATGACTGCGTTGCTGGCGGCGGCCTGCCTGTCCATCAGCGGCTGCATGACCTTCGACCAGGAGCACGACCGGCAGATTGTGCGCTACTGGAAGAACGATATCCGCAGCATTCACGAAGACATTGATTTCATCCTCTACTGCGATATGGATTCCGGGCTCGGCGAGATTTACCTGCGCTGAGCCGTCCGAAGCCGCCCGCCCGCTGCACTCCGGCAGCGGGTTGACCCGCGAAAAAACCCGCCTCTTTGCCGCGCGCCCATTTTATCGCCTGACCGCGCGCTTGTGCGGCCGATTGCCCTCGCGATATAATCCGCGCATTCAAGCCTGTGCGGAGGCCGCGCCTTGGGACGCCCTGTTCCACATGCTCCCGTTAGCCTTATCGTCGGAATGCTCAGCGCGTCGGCGGAAGTGCTCGACCGCGCCGAGGCGATGCTCGCCGAGCGTTTTGGCAAGCCGGCTTGCGCGACCGGGGCGATGAAGTTCGACTTCACCGGCTACTACGAGCCGGAGATGGGCGCGAACCTGCTGCGCAAGTTCATCGCCTTCGAGCGCCCGGTGAACCCGGCGGACCTCGCCGAGATCAAGCTCTGGACGAACGGAGTCGAGGCGCTGTTCAGCGAAGCGGCCGCGTCGCAGGGCCTGTCCGTCCGGCGGCCGATCAACCTGGATCCGGGTTACGTCGCGCCCTCGAAGCTCGTGCTGGCCACCACGAAGGACCACGCGCACCGCATTTACCTGGGGCGCGGCATTTACGCGGAGGTCACGCTGACTTTTCTCAAGGGCGCTTTCGAGCCGATGCCGTGGACGTATCCGGACTACCGCACCGAGGCGTATCGCCGCTTCTTCGAGCAGGTCCGCGCGGACCTCGTCGCCCGTCAAAGAACGGCGCAGTCTTGACCATTCCGCCCAGTCCATGAAAGGAAACGAGATGGAACGAACGCTGCTGATCGTGAAGCCGGACGCGCTCCAGCGCAAGCTCGCGGGAAAGATCCTCAGCCGGTTCGAGGAGAAGGGGTTTCAGATCATCGCCGTGAAGATGGCGCGGCTGCCGGAGAAGACGATCCGCGAGCACTACGCCGCGCACAAGGGGAAAGCGTTCTACGAGCCGCTGGTGCGCTACATGACCGCGCAGCCGGTGCTGCTGCTGGTGGTCCGCGCGAAAGGGGCTATCGCGATGGCGCGCAAGATGATGGGCGCGACGTTCGGCTGCAACGCGGAGCCCGGCACGATCCGCGGCGATTTCGCCGTCAGCAACCGCTTCAATCTTATCCACGGCTCCGATTCGCCCGAGGCGGCTGAGAAGGAGATTGGACTCTTTTTCTCGAACGCGGAGCTCTTCGATACGCCGGATTCGCAGGAAGCGGTGCTTTATGATCTTTCGACGGGAGAGCGGGTTTAGGCGACGATTTGTGGCATCCTGCGATCAGGTGTCGCCGTTCGTAAGGTATTCCTCCACCGCGTCCATGAACTCCTTCTCCGACGAGGCATGGATGACGGCCATGTTGAACGCCTTCCCGCGCGCCAGGTGCTTGGCGTAGTGGCACGACTGCTTGCGCATCGAGATCGTGCCGCGCCGTTCGCCCTGGTGCTCGATCAGGCCGCGATAGTGCTCGAGCAGCGCGTCGCGGATCTCCGCCTGGGACGCCGGCGGCGTCTCGCGTCCGTCCTCGAGCAGCGCGGCGGCCTGGCGGAAAATCCAGGGGCGGCCGAGCGCGGCCTGGCCGACCGCGACGGCGTCGCAGCCGGTCTCGCGGAACATGCGCACCGCGTCGGCGGGCGTGTGGATGCCGCCGTTGCCGATGACCGGCATCGAGACGGCGCTCTTGACCTCGGCGATGATGCGCCAGTCGGGCGGGGCGCTTGAGCTGCCTTCGGCGGGGCGCGGATGGACGCAGATCGCGGCCGCGCCGGCGCCCTCGCAGCGGCGCGCCGTCTCCACCGCCGTCGGCCGGTCCTTGAAACGGCCGGCGCGGATCTTCACCGTCACCGGCGTCTTCGCGCGCCGGACCATCTGCGCGAGGATCTTCTCGACCTGCTCCGGCTGGCCCATCAGCGCGCCGCCCATGCCGTCGCTCAGCACCCGGCGCTTGGGGCAACCGCAGTTGAGGTCCACGAGGTCGAAGCCCATCTCGCCGAGCCGCGCGGCGCCTTCGCCCGCCTCGGCCGGGTCCGCGGCGAGGAGCTGCCCGGCGATCGGGTGCTCGTCCGGCTTGAAGTCCAGCACCTGGAGCGTCGCCGGGATGCCGCGCAGCAGGTCGCGCGCCTTGATGACCTCCGTGGTCGCCAGCGCCGCCCCGAACCGCCGGCAGATTCGCCGGAACGGCCAACTTGTGTAGGCCGCCAGCGGCGCGAGGAAGATGCGCCCCGGAATTTCCACCGATGCGATCCGCATGCCATTTTCCAGTATTCAGGGTCCCTGGACAACGAGGCCGCGGTGCCTAATCTACCATAATCAGGCGCGGGCATTGAAGGCCGATCAGGCGGCCCGGTGGCCGATTCGCGTTGCCTTGCGGGCGCTCTTGTGGTAAAAAACGGGTTCAGCGCGCCGCGGCGGCGAAGGCGGGCTTCTTTCAAGGACGGCGAAATGAACGGGCGGCCCCAGGATTTCATGAGCGTCGGAATCATTCACTTCATGGCCTTCCCGGAAGCGGGCCGGGGCGAAGGGCCGATCGTGGAGACGCTCAAGACGCTCTGCGACGACGAATACTTCCAGGTGATCGAGGTGACGGCCGTCCGCGACGCCGCGGTGCGGCAGCGGGCGATCCAGCTCGTGGCCGATTCCGGCAAGAAGGTCGCCTTCGGCGCGCAGCCGGTCCTGCTGGCCGGCCGGCATGACCTGAACTCGACCGATCCCCGCGTGCGGCAGGCGGCGCTGGACGCGGTCCGCGCCTTGATCCCGCAGGCGAAAGAGTGGGGCGCGTGCAGCTTTGCGGTGATGAGCGGGCCGGACCCGGGCGAGGCGAAGCGCCCGCTCGCAAAAACGATGCTCTGCGCCTCGCTCAAGGAACTGTGCGAGTTCTCCCGCCGGGCCGGCGGGCCGCCGGTGCTGCTGGAGACTTTCGACCGCGCCGGCTTCGGCAAGAACTGCCTCATCGGCCCGACCGACGAGGCCGCCTGGGTCGCCGACCGCGTTTATCCTTATTACCGCAGTTTCGGGCTGGTGCTCGACCTGAGCCACCTGCCGCTCCTCGGCGAGACGCCCGACCACGCGCTGAAGACCGTCCAGCAGGACCTGCGCCACGTTCACATCGGGAACTGCGTGCTGCGCGACAAGTCCCATCCGGCGTACGGCGACCAGCACCCGATGTTCGGCATCCCCGAAGGTGAAAACGGCGTGGAGCAGTTGGCTGCGTTCCTCAAAGTGCTCCTCGAAATCCGCTACATCGGCGAGTCAAAGCGCAACATCGTGTCGTTCGAGGTGAAGCCGTTCGGCGATCAAACCTCCGCGCAAGTGCTTGAGAATGCGAAGGTTACGCTCGACGCGGCGTGGAAGGCGTTGTGACGGGGCGTCCGAGCAGCGACTGCGGGCGCTGCTGAACTCCCGCAGCCGGCGGTGGAACCAAAGCTCCGGCCCAGGCGTCTAATAAAATGTCCGAAGCGAGCGCCGAATTACGGCTGAATGAAGCCGCCGTGAAGCGTACCGACGCGGATCTGGCGACGGCCAGCAGCGCGGGCGACCCGGCGGCGTTCGGCGAGCTGGTCCTGCGCCACCAGGACCGCGCGTTCAACCTGGCGCTCCGGCTGACCGGCAGCCCGGAAGACGCGGCGGACGCGGTGCAGGAGGCGTTCCTCAAGGCGTACCGGGGAATGCCGTCGTTCCGGCGGCAGTCTTCGTTCTACACGTGGCTGTTTCGCATCCTGGTGAACGAGGTGCGCAGCCGCCGGCGGTCCGGGTCGGCGCGGGTTTTGAGTTTCAGCCTCGACGCGGCGGGCGGCCGGAGCGCGGAACGCGGCGACCCGGCGGAAGGGCCGGCGGGACTCCAGTCCAACGGGCCGGACCCTTCGGAGCAGGCCAGCCTGGCGGAGCGCAGACAGATCGTGGAAGAGGCGCTGCAGTCGCTCGAGTTCGACCAGCGCGCGATCATCGCGCTGCGAGACATCGAAGGCCGCGATTACGCGGAAATCGCCGAGGTGCTCGGCTGTCCGCAGGGAACGGTGAAGTCCAGGCTCCACCGGGCGCGGATGGCGCTCAAAGACGTACTCGCGCCGAAACTCGGCCCGGCGCCTCAATGAGTGGCGCGCAGCAAGAGGTATCGCGATGAATTGTGAAAAAGTGATCGGGCAATTCTCCGCTTACCTCGACGGCCAACTGACCGTCGCGGAGAGGGAAGCGGTGCGCTCGCACATCGCCGACTGCGCGCGATGCCGCGAAGAGCTGGATGCCCTCGCTCGCACGGTGTACGCGGTTGCCGATCTGCCGCGCCTCCGCGCGCCTGCGGACCTGCGCGATCAAGTCATGTCGAACCTCGATCGTGCCGCGCCGGCGGAGGCGCACCAGCCGCGGTGGCGCATGTATTGGGGCGCCGCAGCGGCCGTCGGCTTCGCCGTCGTCATCATGCTCCTGACGAGGCAGGCGACGCCTCGCCGAGCCGGGCCCGAAGCGGTCGCGCTCGCCGGGAAAAATGCCGAAACCGGCGAAGTCGCCCTGGCCGAAAGAGGCGGTTCCGGCGGGGCGAAAGGCGCTGACGAGAAGCTCTTACGGAAGGCGGCGAACGTCGAGCCGATCGGCGGGACGGCGGATTCCCTGAAGGCTTCTCAATTGGAAGCCACACCGGTCGCGACGGTGTCGAGCGGGCAGATCGTCGCCATCGCGCCGGTGTCCAGCGAGCAGATCGTCCTCCCGTCCGCGAATCCTCGGGCCGCTTATTTCAACGCGGTCCGCGTCGCCGCCAAGGGCGGCTGGCTGCCGGCCGAGCTGCAGAAGCGCGCGGCGGACGGCGAGCTATTGAAGTCCGCCGATGCGGAGCAACGCGCGCACCAGGATCAAGTGCTGCAGCTTGCGTTCAGTCTTAAGCGCAGCCAGGTGCCGGCCCTGAGGAACGCGCTGGCCGTCGCCGGTTTGCAGGCCGCCGAGGAGAAAAACGACCGGGGCGAAGAGGCGCAACCGACCAACGAGGGCGTGCCGTCGCTCGCATTTGCGCCCGCACGCCGCGATTTGGACTCAGCGAGCAACGTCGCGCCGGCGGAGTCGCACTTCGGCTTTAAAGATCGCAGCGCGGCGGCGAATCCGGCGACCGCCGCCGCGAATGCTCCGGCCCGTGCGGCGATGAAGGCGCCCGAGGGTGCCGCCGGCGCAGAGGCCGCGGCGCCCCGGCAGTCCATGGCGCTGGCGCAGAAGAAAGCTGGACCGGCCGAAGCCGCGACGCCGCAGCAGGCGCAGAAAGCCGAAGCCGCTGAAGAGCCGCTCGTCCAAGTGACCTTGCTGTTCCCGCTCGCGGAAAGCCCCGTTCCGGCGGCGGCGCCGGCAGCCGGCGCCGCGAACTCGGGCACGCCTGAATGAGCCGCCGCGCGCTCGTCGCGCTTGATCGCGGCTCTGCCGTTCCGCATAATGTCCTCCGCGCAAGGCAAGCCCCGAGTCGGAGATAGGGCCGATGAAAGCCGTCTTTCTTTCGGACGCGCACATCCTGGACCACGCGGACCCGAACCTGCCGCCGCTGCTCGGCTTCCTCGAGCACCTGACGGGGCGCGCGGAGCGCCTCTACATCGTGGGCGATCTTTTCGACACCTGGTTCGCGTTCCCGCGGGCGGTGTTCGACGAGTATGTGCCGCTGCTCGGCGCGATCGAGAGACTCAAGCGGTCCGGGACGCGGATCGTCTACGTGACGGGCAATCACGATTTCGAGCTCGGGGATTTTTTCGAGCGGTTCCTCGAGGCGGAGATCCACGACACGCAGTTCGTGCTCGAGGAGGACGGCCGCCGGGCGTTCGTCGCCCACGGTGACATGGTGAACCCCCATGATCGGAAGTACCGCCGGCTGCGGAGAATCCTCCGCGCCCGCCCTGTGCGATGGCTCGGCAGGAACCTGCCGCCTTCCTGGGTCTGGCGGGTCGCCGGCCGGCTCACCGTCCGCTGCACCGGCGACGAGGTCGCCGCGCGCGTTCCGATGAAGGAGATCTTCCGCGAATATGCCGAGGACCTGCACCGCCGCGGCTTCGACACGGTGATCCTGGGGCATCTGCACCTGCCGCAGTTCGAGCAGCGGGCCGCCGCGGCGCGCCTCGACTTGCCGCCGGCCGCGGCGAACCGCGAACCGCCCGCGCAGACCTACGCGAACCTCGGCGATTGGGTGCGCTGGCGCACTTTTCTGCGCTGGGAAGAGGGTCGGCTGGAGCTCCGGCAGTGGAGTTGGCCGGAAGCCGTCGAACGCCCGTTCCAGCCCGGATGAACCTCCGCGGTCCGCGCGGCGTGTCCTTCGCCGGGCGCGGCTCCGCAGCGAATTAAAAAAGCGAGGCAGGCCCTTGCAGGCCTGCCTCGCCGCTTACGCACGCGTACACGTCACTATTGCTGCAACTGAGAATACTGGTTGTAGGATCCGTAGAGAAGCGTGTTGCAGTTGACCAGGTAAGCGTCGGTGTCGGCGTTCCAATAGACCTGACCGGCGCCAGAGGTACCGTACGCGATGTTGCTCACGCCGCCCTCGACGAAGATGTTGTCAATGGGGTCGTTGGAGACGTAGTTCGCCGTCTTCCACTCGACGCTCCCATCCACATAAAGGACGTTCTGTCCACCATCATGGTTCTGGTCGGACGTGTCGTGATTACTCTGCCACGAACCATCCCAGTCAGACATGATCGCCATGTTGGACACGGCGGCCTGGTAGATGCGCGGGTCGTAGCCGTAGCTGCTCGCCCTGACTTGTGCATTGATGATGCTGACAGGCAGGTTGCTCGTCAGGGTCCAGTTGCGCTGCGACCACAAGAACAACGGCTGGTTCTGCTGGAACGTTCCGCTCGTGACGACAGTCGTGATGCCGAAGGGCGTGTTCACCACGAACGAGGGCGCATCTTCAGTAGACGGGCACTTGAAGATCCTCGGCGTGCTGATGTACTGCGGATAGAGGCATCCAAGGCTTGTGCCAGGATCACACATCGCTGCGGTATTCCCCTGACCGGGAACCGTGGTGTACGTCTGGAGGGCGCCCCACTGGCCGATATACGGCTGCGGGCCACCCGGTCCACTGGCCGGACCCCAGGCGAACGGGAATGAATCCCCGTAGTTCTGGGTATAGGCAGCTATGCCTTTGCCGACCTGCGACAGGTTCTCCTTGCAGTTGGCCTTTCGTGCCTCTTCACGCGCCCTTGCTAATGCCGGCAGTAACATACCGGCGAGAATAGCAATGATAGCGATCACGACCAAGAGCTCGATCAGAGTAAATGCTGATAGCCACTTTCTCATTTGATTTCACCTCCTCTCCATTTTTTTCCTTAACATCCCCTGCCATGCTTCTGAGACACCCCAAGCGGGTGTATTATAGCTCGCCCCAATGCCATGTCAACAGAAATTTCACAAAAATCTGGCCCGCGCGACGGTGCCGCCCAGGCCCGTCTTGAGAACGGATCGGAGGGGCCGTATAATGCGCTCATGCCGGCTGGCGAAACTGGACGTGCCAGTTCCGCAACGACCCTTCGGCCCGGTGCAGCGGCCTTGACCATGCCTTCAACCCCTGTCTGTCAAGCGATCACAGGCCGTGAACCTCCCGCGGAACCGCGCCGCCGCGCCTTGCTGGCGGTCGCCATCGTGGCGGTCACGCTGCTGGCTTACATTCCGGCAATGCGCGGCGGGTTCTTCTGGGACGACGAAATCTTTCTCACGCACAATAAGCTCATCGCGTCCGCGGATGGGCTCCGCCAATTCTGGTTGACGACGCAGGCGCCGGACTATTTCCCGCTCACCTCCAGCGTGCTCTGGGTCGAATGGCGGCTCTGGGGAAACCATGCCGCAGGCTACCACGTCGTCAACGTGCTGCTTCATGCGCTCGCCGCGGTGCTGCTCTGGCGAGTGCTGCTGCGGCTGCGCATTCCCGGCGCGTGGCTGGCCGGGCTTCTCCTGGGCGTCCATCCGGTGGCCGCGGCTTCCGCCGCATGGATCGCCGAGCTGAAGAACACCCTGGCCATGGTCCTTTATCTCCTGTCGCTTCTGGCCTGGCTGGCGTACGACGAGCGCGGCGGATGGCGATTGTACGTTCCGGCGCTTGCGCTGTTTCTGCTGGCGCTGCTGGCGAAGACCTCGGTGGTCATGCTGCCGCTGGTCCTGCTGCTGTGCGCCTGGTGGCGGCGTGGAGAAGTTTCCAGGAAGGACCTCGTGCGCAGCGCGCCGTTCTTCGCGCTGTCGCTGGCGTTGGGACTGGCGACGATCTGGTTCCAGCGATATAGGTCCATCGGCTCCGGTGAAATCGTCCAGCCCGAGGACGTGGCCTCGCGCGTTGCCGCGGCCGGGTGGATCGTCTGGTTTTACCTTTTCAAGCTCCTGCTGCCGGCGGGCCTCTGCGTCATCTATCCGCGCTGGAGCGTTGACGGCTCGAGCGCGCTCGCATTTCTGCCGCTCGCCCTTCTGATCGCCGTTGCGGCATGGCTCTGGGCGAACCGGAAAAGCTGGGGCCGCGGGCCGCTCTTCGCGCTGGCGTACTTCACCATCACGCTGTTGCCGGTGCTCGGGTGGGTGGATATGGCGTTCCTGAGGTTCTCGCTGGTCGCCGACCATCTCCAATACACGGCGATGATCGGGGTCATTGCGTTGGTCTCCGGCGTCGCGGCCTCCGCCGGTTCGATAAGCCGGCCGAAGGGCTTGGCGAGCAAGCTTGCGGCCGCCGCGTGTGTGGCGGTCCTGGGAGTCCTGACCTGGGATCGCGCCGCGCTCTATGCCGACGAGCCGAGCCTTTGGCAGGACAACCTGGCCCGGAACCCTTCGGCCTCAATCGCCTGGGACAACCTGGGGCTCGCGCGCAGCCGCGTGGGCCGATACGACGAAGCGGTACGGTGCTTCGACCGGGAGCTTGAATTGTCCTCCAGCCGCGCCAAAGTGTACAACAACCGCGCGCTCGCTTACGCCGGGATGGGCCGCTACGATCTGGCTGTCAGTGACTACGACAGGGCTCTCGCCTTGGACCCGCGCCTCGACAGGGCCTGGAACAACCTCGCGCTCGCCCGCATTGCCCTGCGCCAGTACGACCTGGCCGTCCGCGACTGCACGCAGGCGATACTATTGAACGCCGATTATATGGAGGCCTATTACACGCGCGCCACCGCCTGGCAGGACGCCGGCCGCTCCGCCGAGGCCGTTCAGGACTACGACCAGGTCATCGCTCTGAAGCCGGACTTCGCCGAGGCGTACAATAATCGCGCCGTCGCCCATTATCGGTTGAAGGCTTACGACAAGGCCTGGGCGGATGTGAAAATGTTTGTGCAGTTGGGCGGACAGCCCAATCCCGAATTCATCAAGGCGCTGAACCAGGCCGCAGGGAACGTGAAGTAGCGTGGAACCCGATATCGGAACCGAGAATCTTTTCGCGCGACGGCGATTCCTTTGGGCTGCGCTGGCCATCGTCGTCGCGGCGGCGGCGGCGTATTTCAACAGTCTCCACGGTGTCTTCGTCTTTGACGACAAGACCAGTATCGTGGAGAACCCCGTCATCCGCCAACTCTGGCCGCTCGGGCCTGTCTTCCGCGGGCCCAGGCCGGTGGCGGATCTGACGTTCGCCGCCAACTACGCAATCGGCGATTTCCACGTGATCGGGTACCACCTCGTCAACCTCGCCGTGCACATCCTCGCTGCCTTGACGCTCTTCGGGATCGTCCGCCGGACGCTCTCTCTTCCGCCCCTGGCGGAACGGTTCGGCTCGGCCGCGTCCGCGCTGGCGCTGGCCGTGGCGCTCCTCTGGATGGTCCACCCGCTGCAGACCGAATCGGTGACTTATATCGTCCAGCGCGCCGAATCGCTGATGGGACTGTTCTACCTGCTTGCGCTCTACTGCGCGATTCGCGGCTTCTCCTCGCCGAACCATCGAGGGCCGTGGCATGCGGCCGCCGTCGCGGCCTGCGCTCTCGGCATGGGCGTCAAACCTGTGATGGTCTCCGCGCCGCTCGTCATCCTCGCGTACGATCGCCTCTTCATGAGCCCCTCGTTGAAAGCGGCGCTGCGGCGTTCCGCACCGCTGTACCTGGGCCTCGCGGCCACATGGCTGATCCTGGCTCTTCTGGTCTCGCGATATCCGGCCCAGCAGCCCACCGCCGGGTTCGGGATGGAGCTGCTGACGCCATGGCAGTACGCGCGGACGCAATTTGGCGTCATTGTCCATTACCTCGCGCTGTCGTTCCGGCCGTGGCCGCTGTGCCTTGATTACGGCTGGCCGGTCGCCTGGGACGTGCGGGACATTCTGCCGCCGGCGTTGCTCGTGCTGGCGCTCGCCGGCGCGACGATCGCCTGTCTGTGGCGCGCTTCGCCGCTGGCGTTTCCGGGCGTCTGGTTCTTCCTCATTCTGGCGCCGACCTCGAGCATCATGCCGATCCACGACCTGTGCTTTGAGCATCGCATGTACCTGCCGCTGGCGGCGGTGGTCGCATTGGCGGTCACGGGCGCGTACGTCCTGGGCCGGCGCGCGCTCGAGCTCGCTGTCCCCGCCGAACGCCGCGAGTCCCGCCGGCGGCTCGGGACGGCGATCGCCGTGATTTCCTGCCTGGTGGTCGCCGGATTCCTGGGCGGCCTGACGTTCCTGCGCAATCAGCTTTATGAGAACGAGGCGACGATCTGGAAGGACGTCACGATCCATCGCCCGCGGAACGCGCGGGCCTTCTACAACCTCGGCGCCGCCCTGGTCAATCAAAACCGGAACGAGGAGGCCATCCCGTATCTCCTCCATGCGCTCGAGATCAAACAGGGCTACCCCGCCACGCGCGAGAACCTGGGCTTGACGCTCACCGAGGCCGGACGCGCCGGCGCTCACAACGCGTTGGGCATAGCGCTTTCGGAACTCGGGCGGTTCGATGAAGCGATGGGGCACTTCGCCGAGGGGTTGGCCTTGCAGCCGAATGACGCCTCCGCGCAGTGCCATTTCGGGAATACGCTCGTCGCGCTCGGGAAAGCGCCGGAGGCTGTCGCCCACTATCGCGAAGCGATCCAGTTGCGGCCGGAATTCGCCGACGCGCACTACAACCTCGCGAGGGCGCTCGCCGACCAGGGACGACCGGACGAAGCGGTCATCGAGTACGAACAGACGCTCCAGTTGGCGCCCGCTAACGGCCAGGCGCACAATAACCTCGGACGGCTTCTGGCGCTCCAAGGCCGGCCGGCCGAGGCGATCGCGCACTACCGGGAAGCTCTCCGGCTCCTGCCGGCTGCGCCGGTCGTGCAGGCGAATCTGGCGTGGCTCCGGGCCACGTGCGCAGACCCAAAGTTTCGCGACGCCGGCGAGGCGCTGCGCCTCGCCCGCGAGCAGGCCGGCGCCGGGACCGCCCGCGCGCTCGACGTGCTGGCAGCGGCCTGCGCGGAAGCAGGATTCTTCGACGAGGCCGTCACCGCCGCGCGCCAGGCGATCCAGGCCGCCGACCGGGGCGGAAAGAAGACCTCGTCGGCGGAAATTCAAGACCGCCTCAAGCTTTACGAATCCCACAGGCCATACCGGGAGCCGGTCGCCGCGCAAGCACCTCGGATCGAGTCGTGACCCGGCGCATGAGCGCCGTCTTGCTCCTCTGCGTTCTCGCCACCGCCGCCGGCAACGCTGCGCCGGCCGTGACATAACCGACTGCCGCCCTGCGCCTTACGACACGTCAAGCGCCTCACGGCCGTTCGACGAGCTCGCCTGTCACGCCACGAGTTCCCCTGCGCCCAAACTGGCGCAACAGCACCCGGCTAATCTCCGCGCGTTGCGCCAGCCACGCATCTCACGTGCTCCGGCGCCACATCGCCCCGCGGCTAAACTACGGTTCATAATCTGAACACCTGCCCGCGCGCCCGACGCTCGCGCCCTTTTCGGTCCGATGTTCATATTATGAACGCGCCTTCACCGGCCCCCGTCCCGGCCCCCGTCCCGGCCGCCTTCGAACGCATGATGTTCATGGAATGAACGCGTTAGTTCACTATCTGAACACTCCGAATTGCAGGAACCATGCGCCTCCGCTCTTGATCGGCTACCGGGCTATGGTGAATTCGGAGAATTCGCCTGTGGCGGGGACGCCCCTCTTGTCCACGCTTCGGATATACGGCGCCATCGCGTTGTTCACAGCCGCGATGAACGCGCTCACCTGTTCCTCCGGACCTTCCGCTACGACCTCAACTCGACCGTCCGCCAGGTTGCGGACGAAACCGGCCATTTCGGGAAAGCGTTCAGCAATGGCAACGCTGGTATAGCGGAATCCGACGCCCTGCACACGGCCGGAGAAATATGCCTCGATCCTCACCTTCGCAGCCATCTTCGCCTCCCAAGAGCATGACTCTATCAACGCCGGGCTGTATTTGCAAGCTGGCGACGCGGAAAAATGGTTGCATCTGCCGGCGTCCGTATGTATAGTTAGTCCGGCGTTGCGTGCGTTGCCGGCCAGGTTCAATGGGTGAAAGGCAGATGTCATGAGCGAGCGAAGACTTGGGCGAGGGCTGGAATCGCTGCTCGGGAATTTGAAAGAAGAGGCGCCTCGCGCTGCGCCTTCGTCCGGCGGGGTCCAGAGAGTTCCGATTGAGAAGATCCGGGCGAACCCGCAGCAGCCACGCACCGCTTTTGCCGAGCGCGAGTTGTCCGAATTGGCGGAATCCGTCAGAGCAGTCGGCATCCTTCAGCCGCTGATCGTTCGGCCCGAGGGCGACGGCTACCAGTTGATCGCGGGCGAGCGCCGGCTGCGGGCGGCGAAAATGGCTGGGCTCGAAACCGTGCCTATTATCGAACGAATCGCGAGCGATGACGAGCTGCTCACGCTGGCCCTTGTCGAGAACCTCCAGCGCGAGGACCTCAACCCCATCGAGAAAGCCAAGGGCTTCAAGGAACTCATCGAAAGGCATAACTTGACCCAGGAGGCCGCCGCAAAGCGGCTCGGCAAGGAACGCTCTACGATGGCGAATTTCATTCGACTGCTCGATCTCCCGGAGGCGGTCCAGCACATTGTTTCACGTGGAACAATTTCCATGGGACATGCCAGGGCGCTTCTCGGCCTTCCTCATCCCTCGATGCAGCAGGCCCTGGCTCTCCGCATCGAGGCCGAAGGCCTGTCCGTCCGGGAAGTCGAGCGCATTGCCATATCCTACCGCACCGAAGAAAAGAGGCCGAAACGCAAGGAAACCGCCGCGCCCAAGGACGCTCATCTCCGCGACCTGGAGGACCGCGCCCGCCAGCGCCTGGGAACGAAGGTTGATGTCGAGTACCAGGACGGCAAAGGCCGGATCACCGTCCACCTGTTTTCCGATGACGACTTCCAGCGCGTCCTGGATGTGCTTGGCATTTCCGGCTGACCCAACCAGCGCAGTGGTTCGTTATATGTTAGTGTTATATGCGCGCCTTTTCGCATGCTATCCTGTCACCTTTGTGAAACCGACTGTGTCCGGGCTGAGACTGGAATCTGTATATTTCGGTACCGGATGCACAACGCGATCGTTCGCGCGGTAAAACCGGCGCGGGACCTGGATCTTGGGCGGCGAGAATCGGCGGAACCCGGCGGCCGAGTTCGGCCGACTCGACTTTGATCCGCTCGGCGGCGAAAAAACTCCGTTCTGCGGCCGAGAGTGGATGCGAACGGAGGAAACTGGTCGCGCGTCCGCGGTCTTTCGGGGATCGGCTGGCGTATTACCTTGTATTACGCCCCGAATGCAATGCAGCATCCGGGCGGACCGGCCTCGACATGGCCGGTTGCCCATGAGGAGAAATTCAACGAGGGTCTTTTGACGCGATTCGCCGGATTCACGGGATTCCTGCGCGCGGCAATGGCAGCCGCGGCGACTCGATCCCCTTGATACGGCGATCCTGTCAATGACAGATCGGAGAAACGAGATGACGAAGAAAGCTGAAGCCGTTGAAACCGCGTCCATCGCCGCGCTGAGGCCTCGTCGGCGCCTCGCGCGCCTGGCGGGATTGGCCTGCGTGCTGCTCGCGCTCCTCTCCTTCGGCGCCTGCTCGATCCTGCCGGCGGAACACGCGACGGACCCGGCCAGGGAGCGAAGCCTCCGCCTCATCGCGCGAGAGCCGAACCGCCTGACGTTCAAATTCGTCGCCCACTCCAGACCCGGCGCGGCGCCCGTCGGCCTGACGTTCTGGCTTGGCGACAAGGAGCATACCATTATCAGCTTGTCGGCCGAACGCGGCACCACGGTGCTGGAGTACACGCCCGAAGGGCTTTTCTGGACAACGGAATGGCCGCCGGAAGGGGTATTCGCAAAAACCGGCCACATGCGCGCCGGCCCGATGCCGCTCAGCGACTTCGCCTTCCGCCCCGATCCGCTGGTGCCGGACGCCGACGGCCGCCTGGCCATCGCCGACGGCGCCCGGCCGGGCGGACCGAAGGTCACGATTTACCTGAGCATCGCAGACTTTGAACTATGATCGAAATTTGACGGGAGAGTTTTGACGGGATTTACCTGATGCACGGGATTTCTGCTAACGGCGACGGTGGCCGACGGGATTTGATCCACTTGATCCTGCGATCCTGTCAAAACTGTTATGCCGGACGAATTCGTGAGGGAAATCGAGGGACAGCAAGCTCGTGGAGCGGTGCTTGACAATGCCTCTGCTCAGGGATAGACTCCGGTTGGCCTAGGCGGGCGCAGCCCCAAAGGTCGCGCCGGCGGGTGAACTGACGGATACGATAATGCTCGGCACAACATACAGAGTTGCGGATACCTTCGACCGGTCGGAACACGTCGTTCTGTACCCCGGAGATTGTCTCGACCTTCTCAGGACGATACGCGATGGCACCATTCAACTGGTAGTCACTTCACCTCCTTACAACATCGGCAAAGAATACGAACAACGTCTTGATCTGGAAAACTACCTGGAGCAGCAAGCGAAGGTCATTCGCGAATGCGCACGGACGGTCGCTCCGACCGGAAGCATCTGCTGGCAGGTGGGTAATTACGTTGATAAAGGGGCAATTATACCCCTGGCTACGCTGCTTTACACCTTCTTCAGCAAACTCGGCCTAAGAATGAGAAACCGCAGTGCCGAATCCTGCTAAAGTCGCCTTTATAGACGAGTTGAAAAGACGGTTTGGGGCAATCCGTAAGCTGGAGAATAGCCAATCACTCTACGAAGCAGGCGGAGGCCGAGCGCGCTTATACTTTCGCTACTCCAAGAGACATCCGCGGAATCGCACCTTCTTCGGGCTAAGGAAAGTTGATCTTCAGGCTCTTGAAGGGCACGACGGCATTCTCTGCTTCTTTTGGGATGGACAGCGGGAACCGCTATTCGTACCCTACGGAGAATTCGAGGACATTTTTGCAGGACTGAGTCCTGCAAGTGATGGTCAGTACAAAGCGCAAGTGTATGAGGAAGCAGATGGAACGGAGCTCTACATTGCCAACGCTGGCAGATTCAATGTGGAAAGTTATCTCGGTTGGAGCTACCTCGAGTCGATCATGGGGCCTTCTCCCAATGTATATCCAGAACTGAACCATTTTCAGGTACAGACGCTACTTGGCGCGATAGGTGCCGCAAAAGGGTTCGATATATGGATACCGTCGAACGACAGAGCCAATCTCGACTGGGGCCTCACAGGACCGTTTCGGGTATCGAACGCTCTTCCCTCACGTCTACAGCCCGTAAGAGAAGTCGCTGAAGAAATTGATGTGATTTGGATTGCTCGTGGCGGAGATCGTCCCGCTGCACTTTACGAAGTTGAACATTCGACGCCGATTTATTCTGGCTTATTGCGATTCAACGACGTCTTCCTCGTACTTCCGACCGTGCCAATGCGTTACGGAATAGTGTCTAATGATAACCGAAGGTCCCTTTTCGTAAGGCAAATCTCGCGGCCGACATTCAAGGCAAGCGGGCTAAGGGAGAATTGCACATTTCTTGAATACCGTAACGTATTCGGATGGCACCAAAGGCTGAACACTGGGGGCAATCAAGGTGAATAAGCAAGCCGAAACAGTATATGTGGCGGTCTTCGTAGCGCGCGGATTTGTTTCAGAAATTCGGGCCTACAACGGACCGAGAGCCGCCAGGCGGCAGGAAAGAGCTTGGCGTCGCAAGATGAACCCTGATTACGATGAAACTGGCTGGGCTTGTGTCAACGTCAGGCAAATGTCCGACGCAAAGCGCCAAAGTGTGCAAAGAAGAAAGCAGCGTGACGCCGAGTTCCGGGGCGTCATTTGCAGTCAACTGAAAGATTTGAATATGCCGCCCCATAATACCGTCCGCGTAACACTTCCGCGCGTCTAGTAACAGTGCGCGGTAAGAGAGTACTCTCGATGCTTAACCGGTTCCTCAAGGAAACCTACCAAGTTACGTTTTCGGCTAACGCGTTTATAGAATGTCACCGTAAAGAGGAAGCCCTGAGAGAAGTTCTTGAACTGATAGATGAATTGGACAAGTTCCGGTAGAGGTACTTCGCGGGACACAACACATCAATTATCCTTGGCGAATTCGCTGAAATGTCGGGGCGGCGCTCGTAAGAAAGGATGAAGGCTGAAGTCGGAAGGATGAAGTTATATCTGAGTAGCACCTGTCTGCAAGCCACAGCTGTCAACCAGCTACCTGGAACTCCATGCTGCGCGCTTCGGCTACGCGGTGAGAGGCATCGAGCACCTCGATTGAAATGAGGTTGCCTTCGGCATCGTAGTCCAGAATGACGCCGGGCTTGTCCTCGTCGCTTTCCGCCACCGGGCCGGGCTTGAACACCACCGTCAACGTGTCGGTTCGCGCATCGTAGGTCGCCTTCATGGCTGGCTCCTGTACTTTTCGATTTTGCGGGTTCGGTAGACCGTGACGACCTCCGGCGGGTGCCGGTCCACGTCCACAAAGACACGGACAAGGAAACCGTCGGCGATGGCCTGCGCGACGACGCGGCCGGCGCGCACGGGGAGAATCTGCTCCGGCTTGCTCAGAACCGCGCGAACGGATGCTTCGTTCAACTGGCGTCTCCGCATCTGTTTGCGCGCGTGATCCGTCAAGACGGCTTCGCGAAGGTCGTTCTCCACGGCTTGATTATAACACCTTTTCTTCATATGGCAACTGCTTGAACGGTACTTCGCTGGATAGTTTTGAAGCCGGAAGGCGGAAGGATGAAGCTGAACCTGAGCGGCGGCAGCACAGGCGAGGCGCCTTTGCCACGCCTCTTGACAATGCCTCTGCGCGCCGATACAGTCGGCTAAGTCGTGCGGGAAATCCCGGTCATCGCCTGACGCCCGCTGCGACCTGCGGAACGGAGGTCTTCACCGATGATCATTGATTCTCACGCGCATTTGAAGCACGGGGACGCGGGGCATACGGAGTATTTGCCGGGACAGATTATCGCTACGATGGATGCGGCGGGGATTGATCGGGCGGTGGTGTTCGGGATCTGCACTACGCCGGAGCGCGCGATCGAGATGGCGCGGGCGGCGGCGGAGAGGTTCCCGAAGCGGCTGATCCCTTACGCTTACGGGCTGCCCAGCTATTCGGGCGACGTGCTGCGGATGGTCGAGAGGGCTGTGCGCGATTACGGGTTCAAGGGAATTAAGATTCACGCGGGCGAGTGCACTCTGTCGGATTACGTGAGCGACCCGATTTTCGCGCTGGCCGGCGACCTGGGCGTGCCCTGCTTGGTGGATTGCTGCGGGAACTGCGCGGCGATGGAGCGGCCGGCGGCCAAGTTCCCTAAGACGCGGTTTATCGTGGCGCACCTGGGCTTGTACCTGGCGACGGACGTGCGGGTGATTGATAGTTTCATCGCGATGGCGGAACGGCACGCGAATGTGCTGCTGGACGTGAGCGGGGTGGTGCAGTCGTGGAAGGTTCGCGAGGCGGTGCAGCGGATCGGCTCGTCGCGGATTGTCTGGGGCACGGACGGGCCGCATCCATGTCCGGATACCGCGACTTTCGCGCGCGACGAACTGGCGAGGGTCCGCGCGCTGGGGCTGGCGCCTGCGGATGAGGAGGCGGTGCTCGGCGGCTCGATCGCGCGCTTGCTCGGACTATAATAGAGTGCGGACCGCGGAGTGCGGACTGCGGAGTGTAAAATCGGGAGAGATAATTGATGCATTGCGCCTTACGAATGCGGGGGATTGTTTTCATGACTCTTGCGTTGTCTGCGGCCGGCCGCGGGTATGCCGATAATCTGGTGAAAGTCTCGGGGTGGGAGTTGTACCAGAGCGGCGGCGGCGTGGCGGAGATGAAGACGGACGCCGCCGGCGACGCGCTGACCGTGACGATTACGAAGGCGACGTCGCCGTTCTACCTGATTCAACTGAGCCAGGCGCTGGGCGCGCCGGCGGCGGAAGGGGACCGACTCCGGTTTTCGTTTCGCGCGCGCTCGGCGAGCGGGAATCCGCTGCGGGCCGTGATCGAGCTGAGCGGTCCGCCGTTTGACGCGGTGACGGATGTCAACGTGACGGCCACGCCCGAATGGCGCGAGTACTCGACGGAGTCCGAGACGAACCGGGCGTACGAATCCGGCGGCCTGAGCGCGCGCTTGCAGTGCGGCGGGCAGCCCGGCGTCATCGAGTTCGCGGCGCTGCGCGTCGAAAATCTCGGTCCCGATCCGAAGGCGGCCGCGGCGCGCGCGGCGATCGAACCGGCGGCGGTCGAGGAGCGTATCCGCAAGATCCGGAGCGGAGATATGCGCCTGGTGGTCCGCGGCGCGGACGGGAAGGCGGTCCCCGGCGCGGACGTCCGCGTGGAGATGACGCGCAGCGAGTTTCTTTTCGGCTGCAATATTTTCATGCTGAATCCGTCCAACACGGAGCCGTGGCAGATCGCGTACCAGAAGGAATTCACGGACCTGCTCAACTACGCGACGCTTCCGTTCTACTGGGGAGCGTTTGAGCCGGAGCGCGGCAAGCCGCAGTACGAACGGCTCGAAGCGATGGCGCGCTGGTGCCGCGATCACGGGATCGAACGGAAAGGGCATCCGCTGGTCTGGCACGAGGTGTGGCCGAAGTGGGCGCCGACGGGGGCGGATGAGGCGATTCCACTTCTGCGCGAGCGCGTGCTGGCGATCATCCGGCACTATCGCGGACTGATCAGCTACTGGGACGTGCTGAACGAGGCGAACAACGCGGTGAACTACGCCGACCGCGCCGGCGAGGGCGCATGGATCAAGCGCGATGGCGCGGCGGCGGTGGTCGCCACGGCGCTCGGGTGGGCGCGCGAGGCTGCCGGCTCGGACCACGACACGCTGCTGTACAACGATTTCAATACGGGCGACGCCAACATGCAGCTGCTCGGGCAGCTCCGGGAACGCAACGCGCTGCCGGACGCGATCGGAATCCAGTCGCACATGCACGACGGCGTCTGGCCGCTGCGCAGCGTGTGGGAGACCTGCGAGCGCTTCGCGGCTTTCAACCGGCCGATTCATTTCACGGAAACGACGGTGCTGAGTTCGATGAAGAAGCCGAAATCTTACGATGACGTCCCGCGCGGCGACTGGCCGACGACGCCGGAAGGCGAAGCGGCGCAGGCGGAATATGTCGAGAAGTTTTATGCGCTGCTGTTCAGCCATCCGGCGGTGCAGGCGATCACGTGGTGGGATTTCAGCGACCGCGGCGCGTGGCGCAATGCGCCGTCGGGGCTGGTCCGCGAGGACATGTCGCCGAAGCCGGCGTACGAAAAGCTGCACGCGCTGATCCGCGGAAAGTGGTGGACGAACGCGGGCGGAAAGAGCGATGCGGCCGGGATATTCTCAACGCGCGCGTTCTACGGCGATTATCGGATCGTCGTGACCTCCGCCGACGGCCGCCGCGCCGAAACGGCCGCGCATTTTTCGTCCGGTACGCGGGGACCGATCGAGGTGAAGCTGCCGTAACAGTTTTGCCACGGATTACGCGGATTTACACGGATTACCGGCGGGGAGATTGGAAAAAAGAAACGGCTTTCTGCCACGGATTTCACGGATGGCCACGGATTACCGGCGGCGGACTTGAAAAACGAAACGACTTTTGCCGCGGATTTCACGGATGGCCACGGATTACCGGAAAATCAAGGCAACGGCCGGTTCTAGTTTTGCAGTTCGTTGCCGGTAATCCGTGGAAATCCGTGTAATCCGTGGCTAAGTTTGCGTTATCCGTGGCGAGAAAAAACGGAGAATGAACGCTATGTCTGCGAAAGGGCTTGGCTTCAAGGAACGCGCGCTGACGGAAGATGAGGTGCGGCAGATTTTCACCCGCGCGATTGACGCGGCGGCGCTGCGCGGGAAGCGGGTGGTCTGCCTGCTCCCGGACAGCACGCGCACCTGCCCGCTGCCGATGCTGTTCCGGCTAATGTGCGAGACGGCCGGCGCGGTCGCGTCGAAACTCGACTTTATCATCGCGCTCGGCACCCATCCGCCGATGAGCGACGAGGCGATCAACCTGATGCTGAGAATCCCCGCCGGCGAGCGCAAGACCAAGTTCGGCAAGTTCGGCATCTTCAACCATCGCTGGGACGAGCCGAAGGAGCTCAAGGTCATCGGCACGATCCCGGCCGACGAGGTGGAGCGCATCTCGCACTGCCTGCTGAAAGAGGACGTGCGCGTGGAGGTCAACCGGCGGCTGGACGAGTACGACCAGGTCGTCATCATCGGGCCGACGTTCCCGCACGAGGTGATCGGGTTCTCCGGCGGCAACAAGTATTTCTTCCCGGGCATTTCGGGGCCGGAAGTGCTGAACTTCTTCCACTGGCTCGGGGCGATGATGACGATCCCGGTGATCATCGGCGCGAAGCGCACGCCGGTGCGGCAGGTGGTGGACAAGGCGGCCGAGTTCATCACGATGCCGAAGCTCTGCTTCAGCCTGGTGATCCACCACGCGGAGATTTACGGCCTGTACGCCGGGACGCCCGAAGAGGCGTACGACCGCGCCGCCGATCTCTCGCGGGAGCTGCACATCACGTACGTGCAGAAGCCGTTCCGCCGCGTGCTCTCGTGCGCGCCGGAGATGTACGACGACATCTGGACGGCCGGCAAGTGCATGTACAAGCTCGAGCCGGCGCTCGCCGACGGCGCGGAGCTTGTGATCTACGCGCCGCACATCACCGAGGTCTCGTACACGCACGGCAAAGTGCTCGACCGGATCGGGTATCACGTGCGCGACTATTTCCGGACGCGGATGGGCCTGTTCAAAGAGTATCCGCGCGGCGTGATAGCGCATTCGACGCATGTCAAGGGAATCGGCACGTTCAAGGACGGCGTCGAGAAGCCGCGCGTGAACGTGGTCCTGGCGACGCAGATCCCGAAGGAGCGCTGCGAGCGGATCAACCTGGGCTACCTGGACCCGCGCTCGATCAAGCCGGCCGAGTGGGACGGCCGCGAGTCCGAAGGCGTGGTGCGCATCCCGAAGGCCGGCGAGGTGCTCTACCGCCTGGCCGACGGCACCGTCCCGCGGATTCCCGGGGATGACGGGTACGAGCTGTAGGACTTCCGCGGCGCGGGAGGATGATTCGGCCGAGCGCGCGGTGTGCTCGTCCTCGTCGTCGTCCTCGTCCTCGAACGGCTGTAACGAACGGCCGAGGACGAGGACGACGACGAGGACGAGAACGATTGGGCGGTGTTGACCGACGGACAGGAATTCGGGCGTATGCTATAATACGTTTAGCCCGAGCATAAAGACCCGGAGAACCGGAACCGGCGGACGGGATGATTGCGGGGAGCGCGCGAATGAAATTCTATTCGTTTCAGATTGTGATCGAGAAAGAAACCGAGGACGAGGGCTATTACGCCTACAGTCCGACGCTGCCGGGCTGTTTCAGCAACGGGAAAACCATCGAGGAAGCCCGCCGCAACATGCGGGAAGCGGTTGAACAACACGTCCAGTCGCTTCTCAAGCGCTCCCAGAAGATCCCGCAGGACGACAAACTGGTGCACGTTGAAGAGCTGACCGTGGGCGTGCCCGGATGAGCCGCATGCCGCAGGTCAAGGCCGGCGAGCTTGTGCGATTTCTTAAAGCGCGAGGCTTTGTCGAAGACCGGCAAAGCGGCAGCCACTTGACGCTCTGGCACGAAGGGCGCAAAGTCTCCATCACCGTTCCCATCCACAAAGGTTGCGATATCGGTCGCGGCCTGGCGCTTCGTATCCTCCGGGATTCCGGGTTCAGTGTGGACGAGTTCCTGGAAGGCCGATGAACTCAAGGCCGAAGCGGCAGCCGGGGCACACTTAAATCCCGACGACGAGGGATGCACGCTCTGAGGCTGCGGCGGCGCGGGGGATGATTCGGACGGCTCGTGCTCGTCCTCGAACGGCTGTAACGAACGGCCGAGGACGAGGACGAGTTCGAGGACGAGGACGATTGGGCTGCGCGGCGAATCTCGTTGACACCCACCGCCTTCGGCGCTATCATCGGCTGGCCGTTTCGGTGTGCCAAACCGCCTGTCCGCCGCTTCTTGAGGTGCCCTCATGGGAGAGCAGCGTTCGAAAGAGATTCTCGAGGGGCTGCTCTATCCGGTCGTCATCCTCGACCGGAAGCGGGACATTTGCTTCATGAACGGCGCGGCGCGGCGCCTGCTCCTCGAAGGGCTCGATCTGCGGCTGGCGGCGCACGTCCGCAGCACCCCGGACATGGGGCCGCTCACCCAGGTGCACTTCAAACTCCAGAACGGGTGCGACCTCATCCTCAAGATCCGGATCGGCGAGATCGAATGGCTCGGCGAAAAGGCGCTGCAGGTCTTGATCTCGAACGTGACGCCGTACCTGGCCATGATCCAGGAGTTGCAGAAAGAGCTGGCGGCGCTGAAGCAGGCGCCGGCCGAACTTGCGGCCCGGCGGCCCGAGGCGCAGCAGCCGCTCGCCGCGCCCGGCGACGCGGCGGCCAAGCTGCAGGCGGAACTCGCGGACGAGTCCGCCGCCCGCGCCAAGGCAGAGGAGAACGCCCGCGCCTTGCAGGAGAACCTGGACCTCGTCACGCAGGAAAACGCCCGCCTCCAATCGGACCTGGCCCGGGCCGCGCGCGAGCGCGAGGAGTCGAAAGAGTCTCCGGCGGCGGACCTGGAGCAGGCCCGCTCGGAACTTAAGCTGCAAGCGGACAAGTCGGCCGAGGCGCAACGGGCATGGGAAACCGAGCGCGCCGCGCTGGCCGCGTCGCTCGAGCAGGCCCGGCAGCAGACCGAGGCGGAAGCCTCGCAGCGCAGGCAGGCCCAGGCCGATCTCAAGGCGGCCGAAGCCGCCTCATCCGCGTCCGAGCAACTCCATTCCAACTTGCGCCAGGAATTCGAGGCGCTCCTCCAGGACAACAAGCGCCTGACGCAGGACCTGGCCGAGCGCGCTCCGCGCGAAAGCGAATTGGCCGCGGCGCGCGATGCGCTCGCCGCGCAGGTCAAGCGGCTCCAGTCCGAACTTTCCGCCGCCGCGGCCGAGCGCGACGGGCTCGTGTCGCGCGCCGCCGCGATAGAGGCGTCGCTCGAACAGGCCCGGCGGCAGACCGAGGCGGAAGCCTCGCAGTGCGCGCAGGCGCAGGCCGATCTCGAGAAGGCCCACGCCGCCGCGTCCGCGGCCGAGCAGGCCCAGTCCAAGTCGCGGCAGGAAGTAGAGGCGCTCCGGCGCGAGCTGGAGCAGCTCACCGCCCGCGCAGAGGAGAAATCCTCGCAGGTCGCCGCGCTCCGCGAAGAGAATAAGCGCCTGGCCCTGGACCTGGCCGAGCGCGCTCTGCGCGAAAGCGAATTGGCCGCGGCGCGCGACGCGCTCGCCCGCGAACTCGCGGCCGCCCGGCAGGAAGCCGAGCGCGCCGCCGGCGAGGCTCGCGCGCATGAGTTGGAGTCCGGCCGAGCCGCCGAGAAACTCGCCGCGCAAATCGCCGCGCTCCAGCAGGACCTGGCCGCCGCAGAGCAGGCCCGGTCGGAGTCGGCCGAGACGTCCGAGAAGCTGAAAAACGAAGCCCGGGAGCATGCCGATGCGCTCGCCCAAGCGCGCGAGGAAGCGGCCGATGCCGCCCAGAGGGCGGAGGCGGAACGGGCCAAAGCCGCAGAGGCGGAGGAGCAGGCGGCTTCGGCGGCGCGGGAACTGGAACGGATGCGCGGCGAATTGGGCCGCAGCATGGACGAAGCGCAGGTCTCGGAGAAAGCCTGGGCGCAGGAGCGCGCCGAGCTTCAACGCGGCGCGGGTGAAGGTCCGGAACAGGAGGCGGCCATGGGAGAGCAACGTTCGGAGGAGACCCTCGGGCCCTATCGGCTGACGGAATGCCGCGCCGAGGGGCACATCGCGCGCATCTGCAAAGGGCTCGACCGCGCGACCGGGCAGAAGGTCCTCGTCCGCATCGTGGACCCGATGGCCTGCCGCAACGAGCGCATCCGCGCGGTGCTCGAGGAGCTGCGCGATCCGGCCTGCTCGCGGCGCGTGCAGGACCCGCACATCCTGAAAGTCCTCGACGTCGGCGTCCGTCGCGACTCCTATTTCATCGTCCACGAGGACTTCGGCGGCATCCCGCTGGACGAATACGTCAAGGAAACGCGTCCGTCGTTGAAGGAGTCGCTCGGCCTCGCGCGCGCCATTGCGGAATGCGTCCGCGCCGTCCACGGATTCCGGCTCGTCCACGGCGACCTGAAGCCGCAGAACGTCCTGGTCAGCCGCGACGCGGGCGGCAATTGGGTCGTCAAGGTCGCCCTCGCGGACCTCGCGCACGACGCCGCCGACGCGATGCTCTCCGTCTACGGCGAGCTGGTCGGCACGCCGAAGTACCTCTCGCCCGAGCAGATCCAGGGCAAGACCGCCACGGGCAGCTCGGACCTGTTCTCCCTCGGCGTGATCCTCTACGAACTCTTCAGCGGCCGCGAGCCGTTCCCGGCGGAGAGCCCGATCGGTTACCTGCACGCGAACGTCGCGACGGACCTGCGGCCGCTGGCGGCCGTGGACACGGCGATCCCTTCGGACCTGAGCGCCGTGGTCGGCCGCCTGCTGGCGCGCCAGCCGCGCAACCGATATCGCACCGTACAGGCGCTGCTCGACGACCTCGACCGTGTCGAGGCCAGGCTGGGCGGCGCCGCGCCGGAGCCGGTCGCGCCCGGCGCGGATTCCGCCTTCGCGCCGGTCGCCCCGGAGGCGGCGATGCCGCCGGCGCGCGGGCCGCGCGTCATAACGGTCACCGCGGCGATCACCGCCGCGGCGCTTCTGCTCGCGACCATCGCCGTTTGGGGCATCGTTTTCCAGTTCGTGCACCGGGCCGCCCGGCCGCCGGCGGCTGCGCCCACGGAGATCGAGGCGCCTCATCCGGCGCCGCCGAAGGTCCCCGTCGCGACGGTTTCTGCGGCGGAGAAGGCCCTCAACGACACGATGACCCGGGTGAAGGCGCTGGCGGACGATGGGAAATTCAACGAGGCGATCCGTCTCCTGAAAGAGCTGCGCGAGCGGTACCGCGACGACCCGATCGCCCAGCGGATTGACGTGGAAATCGCCGGCGCGATGCTCGCCCAGGGCGCCAGCCTCGCCGCGCTCTCCAAGCCCGACGAGGCGCTCGCGGTCTACCGTTCCATCCTCCGAGACTATCCGGCCACCGAGTCGGCCATGCGGGCCGGCCGCCGCGTGCCCGACATGATCCTGGCCATGGCCAAAACGCTGGAGAACCAGGCGGACCTCGAGCAGGCGATGGGCGTGTACGAGTCGCTGATGAAGGAGTACCCCGGTTCGCCGGCCGCCGCCGACGCGGCGGAGATTCTGCCGGGCCTGCGCCTGCGGTTCGCGGAGGCGCTCGAAAACAGCCAGCCCGACCGGGCGATCGCGCTCCTGCGGGAAATCCTGTCGTCGAACGTGTCCGATGCGGACGCCGCGAAGGGGCGCGGCCTGCTCGCGCGCGCGCTGTTCGCCCGCGCCGAGAGCCGCGCGAAGGCCAGCCATTTCCGCGACTCGCTCGCCGACTGCCAGGAGGCGGAGCGGCTCGACCCGTCGTTGAAGCGGGCCATTGATTTGAATGAGCCGGAGGTCCTCGCGCGCGCCGCCATCGAGGCGAAGGACCAGATGGCGCTCGCCGAGGCCGTCGCGCTCTGGAAACAGCTCGGGGAGAAGTATCCGGGCGCGCACGTGATGCAGGAATACGGCGACTCGATGGCCGCGCTGCTCGAGGCCGCGAACCCGCCGGCCGGCGGCCCGGCCGACGAACCGGCCCTCCTCTGGGCGCTGGCCGAGAAGGAACTGAACGCCAACAACGCGGCGGGCGCGCAGGCGTATCTCGACAGGCTCCTCACGAAGTACCCGGACACGGCGCCGGCCGCGACGGCGCGCGGGCTGATGGCCAAGCAGGCTTACGATGTCGCGATCCAGCAAGGCCGGTCGGGGGACGTGAAGGCGGAGCAGGCGACGCTCGAGAAGATCGCCGCCGCGTATCCGGACGCCGCCAAGGAACTGGCGCGCATCAAGGCCGCGCCGGCGGAGATGGTGTACGTTCCGGGCGGCGAGTTCACCATGGGGCTCTCGAAGGAGCGCGTCGCGCAGATCGTCGGGCAGTTCAAACTGCCGCCGGTGATGACGGACACCTGGTTCGGGATGTCGGAGCCGGAAGAGCGCGTCCTCCTCAACCCGTTCTACATGGACGTTCACCCGGTCACGAACGCGCAATACAAGAAGTTCGTGGACGCCACGCACCACGCGCCGCCGCCGAGTCCGGACTGGACGGCGAGCGAAGTCAAGCCCGGCTGCCAGGCCAAGCCGGTGACGGACGTGGACTGGAGCGACGCGACCGCCTACGCGAAATGGGCCGGCAAGCGCCTGCCCCGCGAGGCGGAGTGGGAGAAGGCCGCCCGCGGAACTGACGGAAGGCTTTTCCCGTGGGGAAACGACTGGGACCCGAACCTCTGCAGCGCTTCCGAAACCGACGCGGCCGATACGGCCGCGGTGAACCTGTACGCCGGCGGCCTGAGCCCGTACGGCGCCTCCGACATGGCCGGCAACGTGCAGGAGTGGACGGCCGACCCGCTCAAGCCCTATCCGGCCGCCGACGCGGTCGGGCTGCTTTTCAAGGAAGGCCAGCAGGCGATCCGCGGAGCGATTCGCCAGGAGCCGATCTTCATCCTCCGCATGGTGACGCGGCGCGCCGGCCTGCTGCCGACTGAGCGAGCGTCCACCCTCGGCTTCCGCTGCGCGCAGGACGCGCCGTAGAAACGAGCGCGAAGAACTTGGAACATTCAACGTTGAACGTCCAACGCGGAAAGGAGCGCGACACGCGCAGTCGGTCCTTCGACGTTCGAAGTTCGACGTTGGATGTTCGACGTTCGCCGTTCTGAAGACAACCGTTCAATGGCAAGAAGTTGAAAGCTCTCTCCCAGTCAGATTGGAAAGGACCCGATTCATGGCCAGCCGCCCCGCCCGCAAGAAAAACGCGCCGCGCGCTCTGCCGAGCGACTTCCTGGCGCACGGACTCGAGACCATGCCGCACCGCGCGCTGATGTTCGCCACCGGCGTCACGCGCTCGCAGATCGGCAAGCCGCTCATCGGCATCGCATCGTCCTTCACCGACCTGATCCCCGGCCACGCCGACATGCGCTCGCTCGAGCGCTTCATCGAGCGCGGCGTCGCCGCCGCCGGCGGAGTGCCCTTCGTCTTCGGCATCCCCGGCATCTGCGACGGCATCGCCATGGGCCACTTCGGCATGCGCTACAGCCTGCCCTCGCGCGAGCTCATCGCCGACATGGTCGAATCCATCGTCCGCGCGCACTCGCTCGACGGCGTGCTGCTGCTGACCAACTGCGACAAGATTACGCCCGGAATGCTCATGTCCGCGGTGCGGATGGACGTGCCCGCCGTCGTGCTCACCGCCGGGCCGATGATCACCGGCCGGCTCTCCTGCCCCGGCCCGGGCGAGGGCAAACGGCTCGACCTGGTGAAGGACACGTTCGAGGCCTGGATCCAGTACGACCGCGGCCAGATGAGCCGCGAGGAGATGCTCGACCTGGAGATCAACGCCTGCCCCGGCGCCGGCTCGTGCCAGGGGCTTTACACGGCCAACACCATGGCCTGCCTGACCGAGGCGATGGGCATGTCGCTCGTCGGCTGCGGCACCGGCCTGGCGATGTCCGGCAAAAAGAAACGCCTCGCCTACGAATCCGGGCGGCGCGTGGTCGAGCTGGTCCGCGCGGGCGTCACGCCGCGCCAGATCGTGACGCGGACGGCGCTGATGAACGCCGCGCGGGTGGACATGGCGATGGGCGGCTCGTCCAACAGCGTGCTGCACCTGACGGCCATCGCGCGCGAGGCCGGGATCGGCCTCGACCTGGAGCTGTTCGACCGCGTCAGCCGCGGCACGCCGCAGATCGTCAGCCTGCGGCCCGGCGGGGAGAACTTCATGGAGGACGTTGAATACGCCGGCGGCGTGCCGGCGATCCTAAACGTGCTGCGCCCGCTCCTCCAGGACAACCCGACCGTCAGCGGGCCCGGCCTGCTGGAGATCGCCGACCGGCATCCGCCGATCCGCATCGAGTACCTCGTCGAGCGCTGCCCGGTCACCGGCGAGTACGTCTCGCACAAGCGGACGATCATCCACGCCCTCGAGACGCCGGTGCGGCCCGAAGGCGGCATCGCGATCCTGCGCGGCAACCTGGCGCCCGGCGGCGCGGTCATCAAGGCCTCGGCGCTCGACCCGACGATGCTGCGTTTCACCGGCCGCGCGCTCTGCTTCAACAGCGAGACCGAAGGCATGGCGGCCATCCGCGACCTGCCGAAGCGGCTGCCGAAGACAGGCAACCTGGTCCTGGTGATCCGGTATGAAGGCCCGCGCGGCGGACCGGGCATGCCGGAGATGCTCTCGCCGACGGCGGCGCTGGCGGGCTATCCGGTGGAGATCAAGAACCGGGTGGCGCTGATCACCGACGGGCGTTTCAGCGGCGGCACACGCGGCCCGTGCGTCGGGCACATCTCGCCCGAGGCCGCCGGCGGCGGTCCGATCGCGCTGGTCCGCGACGGCGACGAGATCGAGCTCGACGTCCCCGCGCGCAAGCTGACCGTGCACCTGTCCGCGGCGGAACTGGCGCAGCGCCGGAAGCGCTGGAAGCCGGCCGCGGCGAGGAAGCTCACCGGCTGGCTGGCGCGCTACGCCAAGCTGGTCGGCGACGCGGCGTCCGGCGCGACGTTGAACGCGTAAAGCGGGGAATTTGAACGCCGGCAGGGACATTGTTCCATGAACCGGAAGAAACTGCTGAGACGATTGGCGCAGGGGTCGTTGCACAATGTTGCCTTTTCGGATATGGTGAACCTGGCGCGGGGATTTGGTTTCACCCTTGGCCGGGTTGCTGGAAGCCACCACATACTTATGCACCGGGATATCTCCGAACTGGTGAATCTGCAGGAAGTTCATGGCGAGGCGAAGCCATATCAGATTCGGCAATTCCTGAGGCTGGTGGAGCGGCACAATTTGAAGCTCGAGGAGTGAGCTATGGCAGACTATCACATCAACATTTTCTACAGTGAAGAGGATGCGGGATACATCGCCGACATCCCGGATCTGGAGAGCTGTTCTGCTTTTGGTCAAACTCCGGAAGCGGCGCTCGCGGCGGTCGAGGAGGCAAAACGGGCCTGGCTTAAAGCCGCGCGCGCGGCGCACAAGCCGATTCCACCTCCGCAGTATCGGCCGGTCATTTACCAAATGGCAAAGTGAGCTTCTTCGCGCCCCCGACGCGATCTCCAGTCCGCCGTGGCGAGGAAGCTCACCGGCAAGCGGAAGCTGAACCATGGCGAAGCACACGATGAGCGAAATCGTCTTTCAGGTCGAGGAAGATCCCGTGGACGGCGGCTACGTCGCCCGTGCGTTGGGGCATGGGATCACCACGCAGGCTGAGTCCATCGCCGAGTTGAAGAAAATGATCCGCGACGCGGTCTGCTGCCACTTCGACAAGCCCGCGGGGCCGGTTGTGCTGCAGGCTGGATTCCCGCCTTCGCGGGAATGACGATAAAAGCTTCGAAACGATATTGACCTTGCGCCCCGAACCTGCGCCTCGTCGCGGCTAGATCGCCGGCGGAGGCGTGGGCGACTGGGGTTGAGGTTGAGCCGCGGGGGCCGTTCCGGCGGCGCCGGGCGTGCGGGCCACTTTTTCCTTCATGACCTTGCCCATCTTGAACGTCACCACTGTCTTCGGCGGGACGACCACCTTCTGGCCGGTGCGCGGGTTGCGGCCGGTCCGCGGCTTGCGGACGACGACTTCAAATACCCCGAAATCCCTGAATTCCAGCCGGTTCCCTGCGCAGACTTCCTTGACGATCTCGTCGAAGAGCATCTGGATGACCTGCTTCACTTCAACCTGCGCCAGCCCGCTCTGCTGCGCCACGCGTTCGGCGATTTCACGCTTCGTAGTCGTTGCCATCCGCCCGCCTCCTTCGGCTTGCCTGTCCGGTGATCGCCCCTCACCCTTCCGATTCTAACTTATTCTCTTGCTTCCTACAAGGACAAGTTATATGCTTGAAAACCGTCTCCGTCAAGTCAAAAACAGCGCGGGCCGCCGAGCGGACCTGCGAAAGGAGATCGGGCGATGGTTCCGGCTTCGGTGATTCGCGCCAATCTGGAGTCCGTCCGGCGCCGAGTCGCCGCCGCCGCGGAGCGCGCCGGGCGGGCGCCGGAGAGCGTTCGGCTGGTCGCGGTCACAAAAACGGTGGGCCTTGAGGAAATCCGCGCGCTGCACGACCTGGGGGTGCGCGACTTCGGCGAGAGCCGCGTGCTCGAGGCGCTGCGCCGCATCGAGGCGCTCAAGGGTCTCGACGCCCGCTGGCACATGATCGGCCACATCCAGACAAAGAAAGCAAATAAAGCGATCGGCGCTTTCGATTTACTTCATTCGCTGGACAGCGTGCGGCTCGCCCAGGCGCTGGAGGCCCACGCCGCGCGCAACCGGGCGGTCGTCCCGGCGCTGGTCGAGGTCAACGTCAGCGGCGAGGCGACCAAGGACGGCTTCGCGCCCGGCGACCTGGGCCCGGCGCTGGAGAAAATCAGCCGGATGAAGTCGCTCCGCGTGGACGGCCTGATGGCCATGGCGCCGATCGCCGCCGATCCGGAGCAGACGCGCCCGGTCTTCGCGCAACTCAGGGTCCTGCGCGACCGCTTCGCGCACGCCGCGCCGGGGATCGAGCTGCGATGGCTCTCGATGGGAATGTCGCAGGATTTCGAGGTGGCCGTGGAGGAAGGCGCCGACCTCATCCGCGTCGGCAGCGCGCTGTTCCGGGAACCGTGAACGGTCATGCGACTTTTCACCACCAAGGCACCAAGAACGGCAACTCATATTGCAACCACGGAACACACGGATGACACTGAAACTTTTTTAGAAAAGTCATTCAGTGTGTTCCGTGTATTCAGTGGTGGAAGGCGTTGTGTCTTTTTCTCTTGGTGTCTTCGTGCCTTGGTGGTTAACTTGGTGGTGATTCTGGACTCTGGCAGAGGATGATAACTATGCGCAACGAACGAATCGGATTCATCGGCGCGGGGCAGATGGCGGAGGCGATCGCGCGCGGCGTGCTGGCGGCGGAACTTTTTCCGCCGGCGGCGCTGGCGGCTTCCGACGTGTCCGAGCCGCGGCGGCGGCTCTTCAGCGAACTTGGCATCCGCGCGACGGAGCGGAACCTGGAGATCGTCCCCGAGTGCGACGTGCTGCTCATCGCCGTCAAGCCGCAGAACCTGGATGAAGTGCTCCGCCAGATCGGGCCGAGCCTGCGGAAAGACCAGCTCGTGATCACGATCTGTGCCGGGTGCGCGACGACGCTCTTCGAAGCCGCCGCGAACGAGCGGGTGCGCGTTGTCCGCGCCATGCCGAACCTGCCCGTGCGAGTCCGCATGGGCGCCACCGCGCTTTGCACCGGGCGCTACGCGACGCAGTCCGACCTCGAACTCGCGCACGCGATTTTCAGCGCGGTCGGCCACGTCGTTGTGGTCGCCGAGGGACTCATGGACGCCGTCACCGCGCTCAGCGGCAGCGGGCCGGCGTACTTCGACTTCCTCATCGAGGCCATGGTCGAGGCCGGGCGCCGCGAAGGGATTCCCGAGCAGGTCGCGCGCGCCCTGGTCGTCCAGACCGCGCACGGCGCCGCCGAGATGATCATCGCCGACGACCTTCCGCCCGGCGAACTCCGCCGCCGCGTCACCTCCAAGGCCGGCACCACCGAGGCCGCCTTCCGCCACTTCGTGGAACACGACGCGCGCGAGGGCATCGTGGACGCCATCCACGCCGCCGCGGAACGGGCGAAGGAACTCGGAAAAAGATAGATCTTCCACCAGGGCGACACGGACTTTCACCACCATGGCGCGAGCTTTCACCACGACGACACAACGGACACGACGAAGGCGACACTGCGAATATCGGCACAACGGCTTACCGTAACAGCAGTTCCGTCGTGATCGTCGTGTCGTCGTGGTGAAAGCTCGTGTCGCGGTGGTGAAGTTGCCGCAGCGAGCGCAAGTTTCCAGCCGGATTCCGCTTGACACGCGTCACCCAGTGTACTATAATACCAGCACAATGGTTAACTTCAAGCTCGACAAGAAAAGCCCGGTGCCGTTCTACCGGCAGATCGTGGACATGGTCCTGGCGGGAATTTCCAGCGGGGCCATCGAGCCGGGAGACCGCCTGCCGACGATCCGCGACCTGGCGGTGAAGCTGGAGGTGAACCCGAACACGGTGGTCAAGGCCTATTCGCAACTCCAGATGATGGGCGTGCTGGACATGCAGCAGGGCACCGGGGCGTTCGCGCGGGCGCGCGCGGGCGGCGCGGCGGTTCCGGCCGCCGAGAAAAAGCGCACCCTCGCCGCGCTTTGCCGCGATTTCGTCGGCCGCGCCCAACTGCTGAACATCGACACCAAGGAACTGATCGAATACCTGGCGCGAATGGAGGTGGAGTCGAAATCCCCGTCGAAGGAATGAAAAGGAGGGGCAGTCATGGCCGCATTCGACGCGATGACGCAGATGAACCGCGATCACACGGCGCGTGAGATGCAGCGGATGAAAGTGCGCGCGCCGGTCATCCTTTTGACCACCATCGTCGGGATCGCGGCAGTCCTCGCCGGGCTGCTGCTGGCCCGCACGCAGCGCTTGCCCCTCGGAATCGCCGTCGGCGTCGCCGGCGTGCTCTGCGCGATCCTGCTGAAGATGTCGCTGCAACTCCTCGCCGAGTGGGACCGCGCGATGGTCCTGCGTTTCGGCCAGTTCCGCTCCGTCAAAGGCCCGGGGTTCTTCATGCTCGTCCCGGTCGTGGACAGCGTCGTGCGCGTCATAGACATGCGCGTCCGCACCGCCACGTTCTACAGCGAGGCGATGCTCACCCGCGACACCGTGCCGGTCAACATTGACGCCATTGCCTTCTGGCACGTCTGGGACACGAAGAAAGCGGTGCTCGAGGTCGAGAGCTACTACCAGGCCATCGTCCTCGCGGTGCAGACCGGGCTGCGCGATATCGTGGGGATTCACTCGCTCGCGGAGATCCTCTCCGAGCGCGAGAAGATCGCCGAGACGCTCAAGAAGGTGCTCGACGAGAAGACCGAGGCGTGGGGCATCAACGTGAACTCCATCGAGATCCGCGACATCAGCGTGCCGGACAGCCTGCGCGACGCGCTCTCGAAGCAGGCGCAGGCGGAGCGCGAGCGGCAGTCGCGGACGATCCTGGGGCAGGCCGAGCTGGAGATCGCGCAGAAGTTCGCCGAGGCGGCGAAGGCCTACGCCGACAGCCCGATCGCGCTGCAACTGCGGGCGATGAACATCGTCTACGAGGGCATCCGCGCCGGCGGCTCGATGATGATCGTCCCGAGTTCCGTGCTCGACACGATGAACCTCGGCGGTTTGGTCGCTCTCGGCGCCGCGAAGGGCCCGAAAGCGCCCGCCGCAGCGCCGGCCGACGCAACGGCCGACCGGTACCCCGGCACCGGGAAACTCCCGTCCGCAACGCCGGTGGCCCCGGCCGGTCCGCTGCCGAACGTGGGAACGTAGGACGGACGAGCATGCGGACCCGCCCAAAGCACTGCTTGCAGTGTTCCCGTCCGGGCATACGAGGCAGCGCCCGACGGCGCCACTACAAGCTGGAAAATTCCTTGACGCGGGCCACGTCGGTCGCCAGAATATGCCCGATATCACGTTTGATCGAGGTCGAGCGGAAGACCGGACAGATGCTGAGGGAATTGACGGGGCATGATCAACCGCGTCTTGTCCCTTGCTCGCAGCGCGCGCCTGGGCTAAGATGACTCGTAGCAGAGGCGCTGGGGCGTCTTTGCGGATGAGCGGATTTCATCAATTCCGGAGAGCGAGCCATGGGGCGCAAACTCATTGCGATCGTCGTCGCGGCGGCGTTGGCGCTCGGCATCGGGGCGTGCGGAGAGAAGCAGCCGCCGCCGGACAAGCGGTCGGATGCCGAGAAATCGGCGGACAACGCCGGCAAGGCGCTCGAAGGCGCCGCCAAGCGCGCGAAGAACGCCGTTGACGGCGATTCGAGTAAGTAGCTGTTTGACGTGGGCAAAACGGCGTTTGCGGAGGCGGCCGGACGGATCAACTCGTTATCCCCGGCGGTTCGTTTTCGTCGCGCCAATGTGTCTCGTCTCCAAGAAGGCGGATCAGGTTCTTCAGGTTCTTGACCAGTTCCGGAAGGTGCTCCTTCACTACCGCGTACACTTTTTCCAGGTTCACGGCCCCGTAGTTGTGCGCGAGGACGGGGCGCATGCCGACAATGAGCGGCCAGGAGATCTCGATCGCGCGCTGACGAATCTCGTCGCTGACCATCCGCGCCGCCTCGCCGATCACTTCCACGCAACGAATGACTGCGGATTGAACCAAGCCGTCAGCGGGGAAATCCTCGAGGGAACGCCTGCTCAAATATTGAACCGCGCGCTTGACATGGCCACGGTCACTAGAATATGACAAATCGGGCATTTGATCGAGGCCGAGGCGAAGGAGGGGAAATAGCATGGACATGATGCCCGAGATACCGAAGGACCTTCAAGACGACGTCGAGCGCCAACTCGACCAGGGCGAGCGCATCCGATGGATGGAACAGCCGGTTCCCCGCTTCTTTACGGCGGGGTCAACAAGCGCGTTTATCTTCGGCATCCCGTGGACGGCTTTTGCCGTTTTCTGGATTTGCGGCGCCTCGGGCTTCAAGCGCCCGGATTTCAGCAAGGGCGGCTCCAGCTTCTTCCCGCTGTTTGGCGTGCCCTTCGTCCTGATCGGGATCGCCATGCTGCTCTCTCCGCTGTGGGCGCGCCGGAAAGGGCTCAAGACCGTGTATGTGATCACCGATCGAAGGGCGATCACCTTCGACGGCGGCTGGACGACAACGATTCGGAACTACACGCCGGAGCAGCTCAAGAACATGTACCGGAAGGAGAAGAAGGATGGTTCCGGGGACGTGGTTCTTGGCCAGGTCGTCGGCATGGTGACGAAAGGCGGACAAGCGCAAATGATGGACGTCGGCTTCCTTCGGGTGCGGGACGTGCGGAAGACCGAGCAGATGCTGAGAGAACTGATGGGCCAGTCCGCCCCGGCCGCGCAGTAGCCGCCCGGCGGCCGGCCTCCGTACGCGACTAAGGAACTCGGCAAATGATGGCGATGAAGTTCTCGTGTTACGTGCGGCTCAACTTCAGTGTGCAGGCAGGATAGGGCTTTCCGTCCTCCCTCGCAATGGAATATAAAACCCTGTCCCGGCAAAAAATCCGCATGTGGCGGCGTCTAATAAAAGAGGAGAGAAGGAAACACCGTCTCCCATAATCGGGAGGAGCATGGTTATGAGACTGTCTGGAACGGCTCATCGGCGAGCGAGGCAGTTGGCAGTGATGCTGGGCGTGGCGCTGCCGGTAGTGTTCGGAGGATTGATCGTGGGCATCGCGCGGTCCGCTTGCGCGCAGCCGGCTGCTCCGACAGTCGAGGTGCGCGGCATCTGCGTAACGGGCGCACCTTACGGAATCGGTACGGAAAAGCTAGCGTCCCTCTTTGCGAAAGGCACTACGCTGACCCTCCTGGTGACGGTACCACAGGGAGGATTGTTTGCCGTCGACGACGAAAAGACGCACCTTGTCAAATTTGCCGACGACAAAGGAACAGACTTGAGAGGGTCAACAGTTGAATTGATCGGCGAAACGTTCGATACGCCGCAAATCAGCACTGACGGCACGGCCTGCCTCGTGGAACTCAATGGTCCAGGATTGCCCGCCAAGGACGCGACGGCCATCATGGCCTCCGGCTGTATAAGCCTCAAGTGCGGGAGCAGGAAAGAGACCGCCCGGAACGAGAACGCGGCGCTCAAGCCCGGCACCAAGGTCGCCGCCAATCGTATCACCTTCGAGATATCCGAGGTCAGCAAGCCGCAGTTTTCATATGGTTTCTCGCAGGCGAGTGGCGCCCCGTCCGCCACGCCGCCTACGGAGCAACTCGAAGTCACCCTCAGTACCGACCAAGATTGTTCGAGCATCGCGAGCATCACCTTCTTTGACGCGGCCGGCAAGGACCTGGGCGCCAGGCTCGTTTCGTCCAGTTGGGTGCGCATGGCAGGAATGAAAAGCGGCGCGGAGTCCTTCGTCCTTTCAAAGAAGGTTGACACGGCCACGATCTCGATCACATATTGGGCAGACGTCAAGGAAGTCCTGGTGCCGTTCGACGTCAAGGCAACGCTCGGCCTGTGACGGCATAGCGCGTTCTCTGTTCTTCTCGGGCGGACACGAGACGCTCGCAAGACTGCCGGAATCGGCGCGGGCGCTCCCGGTGGAGAAGGAGACTTCTGTGAGCAATGCGACGCGGATCACGAGAATCTTGGCGCGGGTGTTCGGGGTGATCATGCTGGTTTCCGCCTTCGGATTACTCGCGCTCTGCGGGTCCTGCTGCAATCGAACCGCCAAATTCAAGAAAACCGCCGTCGAGGTACAGGGCACCGTCATCGAGATGAAAGAAGGCATCAGCGCCGTTTACGGGCACACGGTGTACTATCCGATCATTCGGTACGCCGACACGGGTGGGCAGGAGCACACACTCTATTCCAACGCCGGAAGCTATCCGCCCCGGTACGCAGTCGGCGACCGCATTTCCGTCCTCTACGACCCGGCGCGCCCGAATGCGGCGCAGGTCAATATCTTCACCCACTTGTGGCTGATGCCGATCATCCTGGGGATCATCGGCGGACCCGACCTTCTCATCGGCCTGTTCGTGTTCTTTGCCGTGCCTCACATGCTTGCCCGGGCCGAAAAGCGAGCCGCAGAAGCGAGTTCGCAGTAGCGTAGTGCTCCGGAAATACGATGCATAAGTCCGGCGCGCGGAAGGTTGCCGGAATCTGCGATGGCGCTTCTGGTAGAGAAGGAAACTCCCGTGAGCGACGCGACGCGGATCACGAGAATCGTGGCGCGGGTGTTCGGGGCGATCATGCTGGCTTCTGCCTCCGGCTTACTCGCGCTCGGCGGCTCCTGCTGCAATCGAACCGTCCAATTCAAGAAGACCGCCGTCGAGGTGCAGGGCGCCGTCATCGAGCTGAAAGAAGGCAGCAGCAGCGATCACAGCCACCCGGTGTACTATCCGATCATCCGGTACGCCGACACGGCCGGCCAGGAGCGCACATTATACTCCGGTACGGGAAGCTTTCCGCCCGAGTACGCAGTCGGCGACCGCGTCTCCGTCCTCTACAACCCGGCGAATCCAAAGGATGCGAAGGTCAATTCCTTCTCCGACCTGTGGCTGCTTCCGCTCATCCTGGGGATCCTCGGCGGATTCGACCTTCTCGTGGGCCTGTTCCTGTTCTTCGGCGTGCCCTTCATCGTTGGCTGGGCCGAAAAGCGAGCTGCGCAGGCGAGTTCGCAGTAGCAGGCCAGCAGTATCGCGTTCCTGAAGTAACACGCATAAGTCCAGACCGCGTTACCCTGAGCGCGGCCCTTCGGCCGTGAGCTCAGGGGGACCGGAGGTCTTCTTTTTGTCCGGCGTCGCATGGACAACTCCGCAACCGGGGGTCCATTATGTGCGCACTGGACCCTCTCCGACGGCGATATCCATCATCCTATTTCAGTTCAGTGCCGCCCCATTCCACGACCGTGAAGCCGCATCGCGTAACTGGCGGAAGGACCTGCGGCTCGATCTCGGCCCGACTGTCGCAGGCCCTGAAGACCATCAAGACCCTGATCACGGTGTCCGGCGCCGGAGTCACATCCAGAGGGACATGCTTGCTGTACTCTGCGGTCGCGAAATGAATCACGTTGAAACGATTTCTCTCCATGCGAGGCAACCAGTAGATGATGAACTCGTCAGCTTCCCGGTCCGACAGCCCCAGCGTCGCAAGCGACTCTTCCAGGAATTGCGCGGTATTTTGGCCTTCAACGACAAAGCCGGTGCTCAGGTCATACCGCTGCGCCTCTTGGCCCTCCCAGAACAGGCAGTAGTACTTCCTGCCGGTCTTCAGGTCAACCATCTCGCCGCTCGGTCTCGCGATCACATTCCACCCGTCCGAAGAATACTCCGGGTACGTGTGCAGCAGCGTTCCGGGATACCTCAGTTTGACGATCACCCTCTGCTCGGTTTGCGGATAGAGATAGATGACCGGCTTTTCCACCGCACGGCTTGGCCAAAAAAGATAACATGCCAACCAAAACACCGATACCAACCAGAACGCCCAAACGAGACGCACGAAAAAGGTCACACGCGCGCCAAGGCGGGCGGCATATTCCGGGTCTCGTGCAGCGATCTTCCCCCACGAGCAGGCTTTGCGGCGGAGCACAAGCATCGCGATGCTCAGGCAGGGAGAAACAATCAGTACGCTTGGAAGGAAACAGTATAGGAACGCCACATCTTTAAGGTTATTCACCCATAAGTCCGTGCCCCTGCCGCCAAACAGCATCGCCAGCCACAGCGGCGCATGATCATCAGCCCAATCGTAAAAATCCTCCGATCTAGCAACCACAAAGATGTTAAAGGGAACGACCGTGAAAACGATCAGGGCCAGCCCAAGGGCGAATAATACCCCTTCAACATGCCTTTTGAGCCAGTGCTCGGACTGCGTGTTCCCCATCGCGGTGCCTCCACCCCGCAAACGATGCGCGATCCCGGATCGCGGCGAAGAATACGTCCAGTCACGCGCATTTTTCGCTTCCGAAGCGCCTTTGCAAGCTGAAATCCTGCCAGCAAAGCCGTCCGCCGCATAAGGGTATAATCCAATAGTTCCCGTCTGCCCGTCCTCGGTGTGAGAGTCCGCATGCAAGCATGAGATTCGAACGAATCATATGGCCAGCCGTAGTGCAATCTATTTCGAGGGCAGAACATAAGCACCCCGCCTGTCATTCCCGCGAAGGCGGGAATCCACTGAGCAGCGCAACCGAATGGATTCCCGCCTTCGCGGGAATGACGGGGCGTTGAGGGGGCAGTTTTCTGCAAAGTGCTCGCACAAGAGGATGCGGAACGTACGAGATCGAATGCGATCGGCGGATCGCGCGGATTCTTACGCGGTCGCCTCGTCTTCGTCGAGGAGTTCGGGAATGACCTGGCGGGTCTCCTTGGCGAGGAGCGTCTCGATCTCACCGGCGCTCGTGAGGGCGAGCGCCTGCTCGGCGACGCGTTGCGCGTCTTCGTAGGAGATCGAGCGGACGAGCTTCTTGATGTCCGGGATCGCGTTCGGCGTCATGCTCAGTTTGCGGAACCCCATGCCGACGAGCAGGATGGTGTTGAGGATGTCGCCGGCCATTTCGCCGCAGATGGAGCAGTCAATGCCCGCCTTGTCGGCGGCTTCGAGCGTCAGGCGCATCATGCGCAGCACGGCCGGGTCCACGGCCGAGTAGAGGTGCGAGACGTGCTCGTTGCCGCGGTCCACCGCGAGCGAGTACTGCACCAGGTCGTTGGTGCCGATGCTGAAGAAGTCCACCTCGCCGGCGAACGCGTCGGCCATCATGGCGGCGGAAGGGACCTCGATCATCATGCCGATCTGGATGGTTTTGTCGTACGCGAGGGAGATGCGGTCGAGTTCCTCGCGGACTTCCTGGACGACGCGCCGGGCGTCGCGCAGCTCGGAGAGGGTGGCGATGAGCGGGAACATGAAGCGGATTTTGCCCATGGCCGAGGCGCGCAGGATGGCGCGGATCTGGTGCCGGAAGATTTCCGGGTAGAGGCGCAGCATGCGCATGGAGCGGCAGCCGAGGAACGGGTTGCGCTCGGCGAAGCCGGCGGGGAATTTGTCGGCGCCCAGGTCGAGGATGCGGATGGTCATCGGGCGGCCCTCGAGCGCCTGGACCGCCTCCATGTACGCCTGGAAGTGCGCCTCTTCGTCGGGCGGTTTCGAGGCGGTGTGGTAGAGGAACTCCGTGCGGTAGAGGCCCACGCCTTCCGCGCCGTGCGGGAAGATGCCGGGGACTTCCTGCGGGAATTCGATGTTGGCCTCGATGCCGATGCGGCGTCCGTCGCGCGTCACGGCGGGCAGGTTGCAGTATTCGGCGGCGATGCGCTCCTCGATCGCCACGCGGCTGTGGCCGAGCGCCTCGTAGCGGCGGCGGGTGAGCGCGTCGGGGTTGAGGATCACCACTCCGTGCGCGCCGTCCACGACGATCATGTCGCCGCCGGCGACCTGGCCGCTGAGCCCCTCGACGCCGACGACGGCCGGGATGCCGAGCGCGCGCGCCAGGATCGCGGTGTGGCTGGTGCGTCCGCCCGCCTCGGTGGCGATGGCCAGCACCTTGTCGCGGTCGAGCCCGGCGGTCTGCGAGGGCGCCAGGTCGCGCGCGACGATGACGACGGGGGTCGCCAGCCGGCCGAGGTCCTCGCGGCGGCGGCCGAGCAGGTTGCGCAGCAGGCGCTGCTCGATGTCCTCGAAGTCGCGCGCCCGCTGGAGCAGGTAGGAATCTCCGGCCTCCTCGAGCGGCTTGCCGTAGCGCCGCAGGATCTGGTTGACGGCGTACTCGGGCGTGAACAGCCGGTTGGTGATGAGCGCGACGACCTGCTCGCGCAGCTTGGGATCCTCGAGCATTTCGCGGTGGATCTGGAGGATGTCGGAGGCTTTCGGCCCGTTGCCGAGCTTCTGGCGCAGCTTGTCGCCGAGTTCGCCGATCTCGCGGCGCGACGCGGCCAGGGCCTTGTCGAAGCGCTCGATCTCGCGATGGACCTCGTCGGGCATGAGGTACTTGCGCGAGATTCGGGCGCCTTCGCTCTCGAAGAGGTAGGCCGGACCGACCGCCACTCCGGGGCTGGCGGCGATGCCTCGTTTCGTATCCACCTAGTATCGTGCCCCGCAAATAACGTGCATACGTTCAACCCAGGTCGTGCTGCTCGTAGTGTGCCCGTCAGGGCATACGACGTAGCGCCTTACGGCGCCACTACAAGCGGCGTATGAGATTCTTCGCTTCGCTCCTAAGAAAATGCGCGCTCAGCGCGCATTTTCTACTGATGCACCTGCCGCGCAGCCGTTGGCGCGGCTAATGTGCTCAGAATGACCGCGCATTAAGCAACTTGTGACTGGGACGTCCCACCTAAACATCCTCCTCGAGATTGATCCGCGTGCGGATCAGGGTCTCGATCGCGTCGAGCGCCTCCTGGGCGTCGCTGCCCTCGGCTTCGAGGACCAATTCGCAGCCGGGCGGCGCGGCGAGGGAGAGCATCTCGAGGATGCTCTTGGCGTTCGCGCTCCGGTCCGCGCAGCCGAGGCGGATGTTCGATTTATACCGGTTCGCCAGTTCCATGATCCGGCCGGCGGGCCGCATGTGCAGGCCGGTCTTGTGCAGGAGCGGCACCTTGCGGGTGCCGCGGCCGGCGTTGGCTGGTGCGCGCTCCGGCGCCGGGGAAGTCGGTTGACCCATGGATCACTTGCTCAGGATCTCGTCCGCTTCGCGCAGGAGAGCGACCATCTCGTTGCGGTCCTTGGCGCGGCGAAGGAACGAGCAGATATCCTCGTTTTTGAGGAGCGCGGTGATTTTGCGCAACGCTTCGAGGTGGGGTTCGACCGTGTCCGGCGCGCTGGCGAGCATGAAGATGAGGAAGACCGGCTGGCCGTCGAGCGAGTTGAACTCGACGCCGGTCTTCGAGCGGGCGAAGGCGCCGAGGACGCCTTTGATGCCGGCGACCTTGGCGTGCGGGACGGCGACGCCTTTGCCGATGCCGGTGCTGCCGAGTTCCTCGCGGCGCAGCATCGCCTTCTCGACGCCGGCGGCCTGGGCTTTCGGCAGTGTGCCGCTCGCGACGAGCTGGGCCACCATCTCGGGAATCGCGTCCTCTTTCCGCGTGGCCGCCAGGTCGGGTATGATGTTCTCCGGCGCGAAAAAGTCCGAGAGTTTCATTCCTCTTCCTCCGCGTTGTCGCTGGCTGGGGGCTCCGGCTCGCCTTTGGATGTCCGTTTCTGGCGCGCGGCGTCGCGCTTCGTGCGGTACCGGTCTTCGATCTTGTGGAGCTGTTTCTCGATCTTCGCGACCGCCTCGTCAATCGCCGCGTACATGTCGTGCGATTCGCTCTTGGCGACCATCTCGCCGTGCTTGCGGACCGAGGCGATGATCTCGGCGATCTGGCGGCCCGGCTCGATGCTCAGGGTGATCTTCACGTGCATCAGGTGCTGGCTCAGCGCCTCGAGCTTCTCCGCGCGCTGCCGCGCGTGATCGCGCATGGCGTCCGTCACCGCGACGTGGCGACCGGAAATTGTCACATCCACCGGCGTCCCTCCCGAAACCGGACCGCGGCCCCTGCGCAATTGGAACAGTCCTCTTGCGTCCTGCCAGATGGGCTTTTCATTATAGGCCAGCGCGCGGGAAGGTGTCAAACAATGCCGAATGCAGATTGCCGAATGCCGAATGCTGATGAACGATTGAAGGAGGAATGACGGCGTGAACTTGCGTCGGCGCCAAGTTGACCGCGCGGGGCGCGCCTGATAGTATGCGGGCCGCGCGTGAATCGGGCTTGCGGACGCGGTTCGCTCCTAAGAAAATGCGCGCCGGCGCGCATTTTCTATTGATGCACCAGCCGCGCAGCCGTTGGCGCGGCTAATGTGCTGGGGTAAAGGCATGAACTTCCAGGACCTGATCTTGTCGCTCACTCGGCACTGGGCCGACTACGGCTGCGTGGCGCTGCAGCCGTACGACATGGAGAAAGGCGCCGGCACGTTCAACCCGGCCACGTTCCTGCGCGCGCTCGGGCCGGAGCCGTGGCGGGCGGTGTATGTCGAGCCCTCGCGCCGGCCGGCGGACGGGCGCTACGGCGAGAACCCGTTCCGCGTCCAGATGCATCACCAGCTCCAGGTGCTCCTGAAGCCCGCCCCGCGCGACGCGCAGAAGATCTACCTCGACAGCCTCCGCGCGATCGGCGTGGACATCGTCGCGCACGACGTGCGGTTCATCGAGGACGACTGGGAATCGCCCACGCTGGGGGCCACCGGGCTCGGCTGGCAGGTGTGGCTCGACGGGCTGGAGATCACGCAGTACACCTACTTCCAGCAGGTCGCCGGCTTCGCGTGCGACCCGGCGTGCGTCGAGTACACCTACGGCCTCGAGCGCATCGCCATGGCCGTCCAGGGCAAGGCCAGCCTCTTCGACCTCGACTGGGGCAACGGCCTGACCTATGGCGACTTGCGCAAGCGCGAGGAGTACGAGTGCTCGAAGTACAACTTCGAGGAGGCCGACGTGGAGACGCTGCGGCGGCTGTTCGAGGTGTACGAGAAGGAATGCGTGCGGCTGGCGGAGCTGGGGCTGGTCATGCCCGCGTACGACTTCGTCATGAAGTGCTCGCACACGTTCAATCTGCTGGACGCGCGCCGGGCGATCAGCGTCAGCGAGCGCACCGCGGTCATCACGCGGGTCCGCCGCCTGGCCCGCAAAGTCGCCGAGGCGTTCCTCAAGCAGCGCGAGGAGATGGGGTTTCCGCTGTTGAAACAGGCCGGTCTGCGCCCAGCCGCCGCCGCGCCGACAGGTCAAGAAACACCGTCCGCCTGACCCGATTCCGCGAAAGGCACTCATGCCGACCTATCGCTGCCGAAAGACCAAAAGAGCGCCGGCTGTGGATGGCGCGATTGACCCGAAGGTCTGGCGCCTGGCGCAACCGGTGCCGCTCGTCTTGGCCGATTCGGGCAAGCCGCCGCTGCAGCCGACCGAGGCGCGGATGCTCTACGACGACGATTTTCTCTACGCGGCGTTCCATTGCGTGGATTCCGACGCCTGGGCCGCGCTGCCGAACCGCAATGACCCGCTCTGGCTCGAAGAGGTGGTCGAGGTCTTCCTGGACCCAACGCGCCGGCGGCGATGCTACGTCGAGATCGAGGTCTCGCCGCTGAACGTGATCTTCGAGGCGTACATCCTCAACGACCCGCGCTGCCCGCCGCTCCAGGGGCTGACGCAATGGACCTGCCGCGGGCTGCGGACCGCCGTCCACGTCGAGCGCGAGATGACGCCGAGCGGGCGCGTGACCAAATTCTGGAACTGCGAGATGGCGATCCCGTTCAACCAGTTGCCCGACGCGCCCCACGTGCCGCCGAAGCCCGGCGACCGCTGGCGCGCGAACCTCTACCGGATTGACCGGTTGCCGCGGCTGGACGAGTATTCCGCCTGGTCGCCGCCCGGCATCCCCAAGTTTCACACGCCGGAGAAGTTCGGCGAGCTGCTCTTCCTGGCGGCCGGCTGCTCGTAGTGTGCCCGTCAGAGCATACGAAGCAGCGCCTGACGGCGCCACTACAAGCTGCTACCCCACGAGCACCTTCACGACCACTTTCTTCACCGGCCGTGGCTCCTTGATGGCCACGTCGGGCATGTGGCCGTCGTGCGGCCAGAAGATGGCGAACGTTCCGGCCGGGACGGTGAAGAAGTCGCCCTTGCCCTTCAGCTTATGGAGGTCCTTTTCCACGTCGTATTCCGCGGTCGGCTTGAGCGCCCGCAGGTCCGCGCGGCCCATCCGCTCCGCGCCCTCGAGGATGTACTGCACGTCAATGTACCGCCGGTGCGCCTCCCAGAACGCCAGCTTCTTCGGCTTGGTCTCCAGGTTCAGGACGAGCGCGTACACGCTGTCGCCGTCCACCGGATGCCGGCCCGGCGCGAGGCCGGCGAAGTCGGTTTTCTGAAGGAAGTCGAGCGCCAGCGCCAACCGCGGGCTGATCGAACGATAAAGCGGCGCGCTGCGGAGTTCGTCGAGGATCATGGTACATCTCCTATAGAAAATGTTGAGCGCGTCAGCTTATCGTCCTCGTCCTCGGCCTCGTCGTCGTCCTCGAACTCCCGTTACGTACGGCCGAGGACGAGGACGACGACGAGGACGAGCACGATTAGCTCGCGCCGATCTGGCTTCTGCCTTGGCTCTGAAACCTTACCACGAGGCCGCGAGCGTTTCAACCGCAGCCGCAGCGCCGGCACGTTTGAAGATTGAACGTCGAACGGCTATGATAGGGTTTTAGCCGTGCCTCGCGGCGCGCAGGGAGACCACCCATGGCGACGGGCGTTCCGGCGGCGTTGCAGACCCTCTCCGAGCGAGTCGAGACGCTCCGGAGGTCTCTTTGACTTGCCGGCGAAGGCCGCGCTGCGCGACAAGCTCGAAGCGCGCATGGCCGAGGCCGATTTCTGGACGAACCGAGAAGCCGCCCAGGCGACCGTCTCGGAGCTGAAGGCGCTCAAGGCGGTCATTGAGCCGCTCGACGAGATCGCCACCCGCCTGGAAGACCTCGAAGTCCTCGCCGAGATCGTCGAGGAGGACCCGTCCGCCGAGCCGGAACTGGTCATCCAACTTGCCGAGACGGAGAAACTCGTCGCCGCGTTCGAGTTCCAGCGGATGCTCAGCGGCCCCGACGATTCCTTGAACGCCTACCTCGACGTGCACGCCGGCGCCGGCGGAACCGAGTCGTGCGACTGGACCGAGATGCTCCTGAGGATGTACCTGCGCTGGGCCGACCGCCGTGGATTCAAGACGGAGACCATTGACGTGATCGCCGGCGAGGAGGCCGGCCTCCGCCGTGCCACGCTCCACGTCATCGGCCGCTGGGCCTACGGCTACCTCAAGGCGGAAATCGGCGTCCACCGCCTGGTCCGCATCTCGCCCTTCGACGCCAACAAGCGCCGCCATACCTCTTTCGCCGCCGTGGACGTCACGCCCGAACTGCCCGAGGAGGCGGAAATCGCGATCAAGGAAGACGATCTCAAGGTGGATACGTTCCGCTCCGGCGGCGCGGGCGGGCAGCACGTCAACAAGACGGAGTCCGCCATCCGCATCACGCACATTCCCAGCGGCATCATCGTCCAGTGTCAGACCGACCGCTCGCAGCACAAGAACCGGCGGATCGCGATGAAGATGCTCATGGCCAAGCTTCACGCGGTGCAGGAATCGAAGCGGCAGGCGGACATTTCCGCGGCGTACGACGCCAAAGGCGAGGTCTCGTTCGGATACCAGATCCGGTCGTATGTCCTTCAGCCGTACCAGATTGTGAAGGATCTGCGCACCGATGTCGAGACCGGGAACGTCGAGGCCGTGCTCGACGGCGAGATTGACCAGTTCATCGAGCCGTACCTGAAGCAGCTCGCAGCAAAGAAACCAGGGTAGGCGGTTTTCTTCACCACCAAGGCGCCAAGACGCCAAGTACGACGGAACTGAGAACTCTGAAACCTCTCTTCACCGTTCTTGGTGGCTTGGTGCCTTGGTGGTAAAACTTCGGGGTAGACGTCCGGATGGAGACGAAGAACATATCGCTGCTCGGCGACGGCGGCTGGGGGACGGCGCTCGCGTGCCTGCTGGCCGGGAACGGCCACCGCGCGACCCTCTGGGGATTCTTCCCCGAGATCATCGCCGAGACGCGCCGCCTCCGCGAGAACCGGAACTTCCTGCCGGGCGTCCGCATCCCCGAAACCGTTCAAGTGACCGCCGATCTCTCCGAGGCGCTCCTCGGCGCGGACCTCGTCGTCTTCAGCACGCCGGTGCTCCATCTGCGCTCGGTCGCGGAGTCGGCCGCGCCGATCCTGAAGAAGGCGCCGCCGCGCCGCGTGATGACGGTGGCCAAGGGGATCGAACGCGACACGCTCCTCCGCGGCAGCGAGATCCTCCGGCAGGTCCTCGGAGTCGCCGACGTGGGCCTGCTCCTCGGCCCGAGTCACGCCGAGGAGGTCGCGCGGCGACTGCCCTGCTCGGTGGTCGCGGCCGCGGCGGACGAGACGTTCGCGCGCGAAATCCAGCGCGCGTTCATGAACGAGCGCTTCCGCGTCTATACGAGCACCGACACGACCGGCGTCGAGATCGGTGCGGCCGTCAAGAACGTCATCGCCATCGCCGCCGGCCTCTGCGACGGGCTCGGCTTCGGCGACAACGCCAAGGCCGCCCTGCTCACCCGCGGGCTGGCGGAGATCACGCGCCTGGGCACAGCCATGGGCGCGCGGCGCGAGACGTTCTTCGGCCTGAGCGGGCTGGGCGACCTGATCACGACCTGCATCAGCCCTTACGGTCGCAACCTGAAGGTAGGACAGAAGATAGGCAAAGGGAAGAATCTCGAGGACGTCCTTGCCGAGATCGCGCCGATGGTGCCCGAAGGCGTGTGGACCACGCGGGCGGTCTGCGCGCTGGCGGAGCGGCACCGCGTCGAGATGCCCATCGCGCAGGCGGTCCGCAGCGTGCTGTTCGAGAACAAACCCGCGCTGCTCGCGGCGCAGGCGCTCATGACCCGCGAGCCGAAGGCGGAATAACGAAATGACAAAGTTCCAAGTTCCAATTCCCAATTTCCAAACGCGGGCCGTCCTGCGCAGATTGGACATTAGAAATTGGGATTTGGAAATTTCGGAGAAAGCTGAACAGAATGCCCGAGCCGCTGATCCAGACCCACGATGACGCGATGCGCTTTCTTCTCGAATTCGTGGATTACGAGAAGGTGACGAAGTTCAAGTACGACCTGCGCACGTTCAACCTCGGGCGCGTCGAGGAGTTGATGGCGGCGGTCGGGAACCCGCAGCGCGCGTTCCGCTCGATCCATATCGCCGGGACGAAGGGCAAGGGCTCGACGGCGGCGATGGCGCAGTCCATCCTCACCGCGGCCGGCTTCCGCACCGGGCTGTACACCTCGCCGCACCTTTCCCGGATCGAGGAGCGGATGACCGTGGACGGCGAGATGATGCCGGAGGAGGAGTTCGTTCAGATTGTGAACGAGCTGGCGCCGTACACCCTGCGGCAGCGCGAGGAGCGCCCGAACGAGTCGCCGACCTTCTTCGAGCTGGTCACCGCCGCGGGCTTCCGCCATTTCGCCCGCCGCAAGGCGGAGTTGGCGGTGGTGGAGGTCGGCATGGGCGGCCGGCTCGACGCGACGAACGTCATCCGGCCGGAGGTCAGCGTGATCACGCGCGTGGACTACGACCACGAGGAGCGCCTGGGCCACACGCTCGACCGGATCGCGTTCGAGAAGGCGGGCATCATCAAGCCGGGCGTGCCGGTCGTCTGCGCGCCGCAGGAGCCGGAGGCGCTGGCGGTCGTGGCGGAAACCGCCGAGCGGCGCGGCTCGCCCTGGGTGCGGATCGGGTCGGATTACCGGGTCGAGAACGTGCGGACCGGGCTCGACGCGCAGAAGGCGCCGTTCTGCCGGTTCGACCTGTCCGGGCGCGGCGGCGCGCACCGCGGCCTGGAGCTCCACATGCTCGGCGAGCACCAGGCGACGAACGCGGCGTGCGCGGTGGCGGCGGTGGACCTCCTCGCGGAACGATGCGGGCTGAAGGTCGGCCCGGAGGCGGTGCGGCGCGGGCTGGATTCGGCGCGCAGCCCGGCGCGGCTGGAGGTCTTCGCCGGGGAACCGCTGGTGCTCCTCGACGGGGCGCATAACCCGATCTCGATGCGGGCGCTGTGCGCCGCGCTCGACGGCGCCTTCGCGGGCGCGCGGCTGGTGCTGCTGATGGGCGTCTCGCGCGACAAGAACGTGGAGGAGATTTTCAAGCTCATCCTGCCGCGGGCGGCGGCGGTGATCTTCACGCGGTCGGACAGCCCGCGCGCGGCGGCGCCGCTGGCGCTGGCGGAACTGGCGCGCGACCTCTGCGGCGTCCGCGCCGAAATCTGCGAAGACGCGCACCAGGCGCTCGACCGCGCCCGGGCGCTGGCGCGGCCGGACGACCTGCTCTGCATCACCGGATCGTTCTTCCTGGCGGGCATGCTCAGGCCCGCGCTGCTGGCCGGCGACGGGCCGGCGCGAGGCTGACCGGCGATGAAGACGATTCTCCTGCTCACCATCTCGAACATGTTCATGACGGTCGCCTGGTACGGTCACCTGCGGTTCAGGGAAAAGCCGCTTTTCGTGGTGATCGTCGTGAGCTGGCTGATCGCGTTCTTCGAGTACTGCTTCCAGGTCCCGGCGAACCGGATCGGCTCGTACCAGTTCGCCACGGCCCAGTTGAAGACCATCCAGGAGGTCATCACGCTGGTGGTGTTCTGCGTCTTCTCCGTGGTCTATCTCAAAGAGCCGCTGCGCTGGAATTACGTGGTCGGGTTCGCGTTCCTGCTGGGGGCGGTGTTCTTCGTATTCAAGAAGTGGTAGCGGGCGGATTTCGCGGGCGGCGCTTGCAATCGCGGGCGCGGAGTGCTAATTAACCGTTCGGGGGCGGCGTCGGTTCCATTAAGAGAAGGGCATGGAGATGCGCAAGACCGCGGCGATGGCGGCGTGCGGATTGCTGGTCGCGTGCCTGGCCGGATGCAGGAGTTCGGCCCCGGCCGTTGCGGCGGAGCCGATGGCGGTGACCACGAGCCCGGACGAGCCCAAGTGGGTTTCGGAGGGCGCGGGCGCATTCCCTGAAGACGCCGGCAGGGCGTTTTACGGCGTCGGCATCGCCGGGGCCAACCGCTTCCCGGCGGATTCGTTCATGTTGCGCAAGACCGCCGCGCAACACGGGCGCCTGGAAGTCGCCGGACAGCTCCGGACCATGGTCGCGTCGGTGTTCATGGACTATGCCGCGGCCTGCTTCATTCCGGGGATGAAGCAGGACGAAATGGACAGCATGAGCGAGAACGTGCAGGAGTCCGTCTCGGAGGCGGTGCTCCTGGGCGCGGAGCCGACCGCCTCGTGGAAGGACCCGCAGACCGGCGCGATGTACGTGCTCATCAAGCTCAGCATGGACGACGTAGCCAAGCAGATCCGTGAAAACATCATCGCGGCCGAGGACGGCGAGCTCAACATGGATGCCACCGCGGCACACCAGGCGCTGGACGGCATCATCGAGAAGAACCGCCAGCGGCCGGTCAAATAATTGCCGAAGGCCGATTGCTGATTGCCGAATGATGTGGAAGGAAGAATGACGATTGATGGGCGATCAGGGCGTTTTCAGCCCGATTCGCCCACCCTTCTTCATTCACTCCTTCAACATCATTCGGCAATCGGCGTTCGGCCTTCGGCATTATCTTTTTGTGTCTGGTGGCGCTGGGCGAACATCTTCGGGTCGGTGCAGTAGGTCAGCGCGGTGTCGTAGCTGATCTCGCCCTGCTCGTAGAGCGCCATCAGGCAGGAATCCATGGACTGCATTCCCTCGCGCACGCCGAACTGCATGACGTTGACGAGCTGGTGGAACTCGTGGTCGCGGATGTGGGTGCGGGCGGCGGTGTTGATGATGAGCACCTCGCAGGCGAGGATGCGGCGGGTCTTGTCGGCCGAGGGGACCAGCCGCTGGGCGACGATCCCGTGCAGGCAGTTGGCCAGTTGCGAGATGACCTGCGCCTGCTGCGTGGCGGGGAAGACGGACATGATGCGCTCCATCGTCTGGAGCGAGTTGGGCGTGTGCAGCGTGGCGATGACCAGGTGGCCGGTCTCGGCGGCGGTGAGCGCGGTGGCGGTCGTCTCGTAGTCGCGCATCTCGCCCACGCAGATCACGTCCGGGTTCTGGCGCAGCACGTGGATCAGCGCGGAGGAGAACGACTTCACGTCGGTGTAGAGTTCCTGCTGGATGATGATCGCCTTCTTGCGCTCGTGGACGTACTCGATCGGGTCCTCGATGGTGATGATCTTGCAGCGGCGCTCGCTGTTGATCAGGTCAATCATGTAGTTAAGCGTGGTGGTCTTGCCGGAGCCGGTCGGGCCGGTGACCAGGACCAGCCCGCTGGGGAAGCGGGTGAACCGGTCCACCGCCTCGGGCAGGGCGAGCTGCGCGCGCGATTTGATCTCCTTGTTGCACATGCGGATGGCCAGTTCCGGGTTGCCGCCGTGGTAATAGACCGAGACGCGCATGCGGCCGTAGTCCTCGGAAAAGACCGAGCAGCAGAGTTGCCACTCGCGCTCGAAGGTCTTGATCTGCTCCTCGTTCAGCAGGCCGTAGACGAGGCGCTTGGTGTCCTCGCGCGAGAGCGGCGGCGCGCTGGCGAGGATGATCTCGCCGTTGATGCGGAAGGTCGGCGGCAGCCCGGCGACGATGTGAATGTCCGAGGCCTCCGTCTTGCGCGCGAGCCGGAAAACGCGGGCCATATCCTCGGAGATCGGCATGCTATTCCCTCTTGGGCTTTCGCAGGAAGTTCTGGACGCGCGAGAGCAGGCCGCGGTTCTGGAAACGGTTCAGGGCCTCGCGCGCCGGCGGCCAGTTCGGCCGCAGCGTCAGGCATTGCGAGAGCGTCATCGCCGTCTCGGGGAATCCGAGCGCCGCCTGGCAGCGGCCGAGCTCGAGCCACGCGAGCGCGGACCCGGGCAGCAAGCCCGCCGCCTTGCGCAGGTATCCGAGCGCCGTCGCGCAGTGGCCCGCGCGCAGCAGCGTGCGGCCGGCTTCCAGCTCCACTCGGGGTGACGCGTTCCCGGCGGCCACGGCGTTGCTCACGCAGTGCGCCGCCGTCGCGCTCCGGCGTTCGAGCAGCACCTCCGCGCGCGCGAGCCAGACGTACGACGAGCAGCCCTTCTGCGAGAGCGCGTTGTCCGTGTACGCCATCGCCTTCTCCAGGTGGCCGGTGCGGCTCGAGGCGACCGCCTTCGCGGCCAGCAGGTCCGGGTGCTCCGGGTAGTACTCGAGCGCCTTGTCTGCCCAGAGGAGCGCCTCCTCGTATTCGGCCAGCTCGATCAGCATCCGCACCTGGCCGAACCAGCCCTCGTACTCGGCCGGGTTGTGCTCGAGCGCCCGCGAATAGTTCCGCAGCGCCAGCTCGAAATCGCCGGCCAGGTACAGCTTCTCCGCCTGCTCCAGGAAGTATCCCGCGCTGCGGATCGGCGTGCCGTCCGCGCCGGCCTTGACCGGGCGGGATTTCGCGTCGCCGAACTCCAGGTTCCCGAAACGGCTCATTCGAACTCTTTCAAAAAACCACGCTTCCAGAACGGGGACCAGCGCATCACGCCGCGCGCCAGCACGTCCTCGCGGCGGTAAACGCAGTTGCCGGCGGCCACTTCGGGGGTAACTTGGACCCCGTGCACCTGCGCGCGCCACTCCATAGTAACAAAATATTCGTCTTTTCCAAGTCCCAGCGAGGCGGACTGGCCTCGCAACGAGGCCGAGAGCGGGAATTGCCGGACGTCGAGCGCGCTGCCGTTGACGATGAAACCCGCCTGCGTCACCCCCACGCGATCGCCCGGCAGCGCGATGAGCTGACCGACCATCTCGCCCGCGTAGCTGCCGGGCATCCCTGTTCCGCCGTCCGCGGCGAGCAATTCGCGGACGTGGACCAGGACCAGGTCGCCTCGCTTGAGCGTCAGCGGCTCCAGGTCCGCCGGCAGGAAATGACAGAGGATGACATCGCCCCTCGCGACCCGGTCCTCCGGGACCGTGACGCCCGCGACGCCGACGGTGAAGCCGACCACGCGCTGGACCTGACCGTATGCCGCGTAAAGCAGGATGACGAGGAAACCGATGCCGCAGAGCCGCCAGCCCACCTTCTCGAGCGCGGTCATCTGATCCTTGAACCGCTTCGTGGCGACCACGGCGTCCATCGCGATCCACGCATGGAGCACGAAGGCGCAGGCCATCGAGGCCGCGCCGAGGCTCTGCCCGAAGAACAGGATGCCCATCACGAGCGAGACGAGCCAGGAGATGACGTAGCTGGAGATCGCGCCGAACTGGTGCCGAAGCGCGTGCGCCAGGCCCGGCACGATCGAGAGCGCCAGCGCGACGGCCGCATCATGGAGCGCAAGCCAAAGCTCACGCCAGCGCGGCTCGTTCGCCGCACGCGACGGGCCCGGCAAGCCGAGGCGTCCGAAGGCGGAGGCGGTGCGATCGCCAGAGCGCCGGGCGAGTCCTTCGGCCGCGCGGAGCGCGCTGTAACGGCGCATCCGGCGCGCGACCTGCCGGAACGGCTTCTTCCAGGCCGGCGCCCGCGGCGGGTGCACTTCCACCGCGCCGGCCTTCGCTTCCAGCAGCGACCCGCAGCGGAAGCAAGCGGCCTGGCCGGGCATGTTCTCAAATTGGCAGCGAGGACACTGCACCTTTGTTTCCGAATGGCGAATGCCGATTGCCGAGTGATGAGGAAGGAAGAATGACGAATGGTCCTATGCCTTGGGGGCTTTCAGCCTGTTCTCCGCGGTTTTTCGGGATTGCACCATGATCGCGACGATCTCTTCGGCCTCTTGCCACAAGGGAGCGACCCGTTCGCGCCGCAGGAGCCGGCCTTCCATGATGAGCTCCAGCCAGAAGGCGGACTCATCGGCCTCTTCGATCACCGTGCCGAGTTTGGCGATGAACTCGCTCTTGGACCGCGCGCGACAGGCCGCGCGGTAATTCGCGCCGACGGACGTCCCCGCGTCCGCCAACTGCTGGCTGACCACGCGGCCTTTCACCGTAAGCGGAATGGCATCAACGAGATTCAGTATGCGAAGAGCAAATTGCTTGGTTCGCTCCTTCAAGTCGCGTTTGTCCAAGGAAACCTCCTTCTCCTGCCGACCATTCGTCCTTCAACCATTCCACAGAATTCGGCATTCGCCATTCGGCAATCGGAAATTATTTACCCTGCTTCTGCTCCACCCGTATCGCCGCCTTCTCCTCCGGCTCGTAGTATTCGCTCGTGAGCTGCTGCGACTTGACCTTGCCGACGACTTCGGCCAGGAAGGCGCCGAGCTTCGTGCAGGCCTTGCCTTTGTAGCCCTTGATGTGGACCTTCACTTCGCCGCTCTTGCTGATGCTGATCTCGACATCGCGTTGCGGCATGGCTCAGCCCTCCCACTGGCGGACGCGGATGTTCACCGTCTCGTCCTTCGCGCGCTCTTCGCTCATCACCTGGAATCCCTTCGCCTTCAACTCGGTCATCACGCGGTTGTACACGAAGCACTGCGTCATGCGCTCGGTGAACCGTTCCGCGAACGCCCGGAGTTCGGCCTTCGTTTTGCCCATGCCCGAGGCGCAGACCACGCAGCGGCCGCGCGCGTCGCGCTTCACGCGGACCTCGACGCCCTCTTTGCCCTGCAGGACGATCTGCTGCTCCGTGCGGACGTTCTCGAGGACCTCGCTGTTCTTCACTTCGACCTCGACCGAGTTGCGAGCCGCGACTTTTTCCTCCTGCTCGGCCTCCGCGATCTCTTCCTTGGCCGCGGACCGGACGGTCAGCCCCAGCGCGACCGCCGCGCCGGCCGCGGCGGCGGAGATCGCCGTCCACCCGCCGCCGACGATCAGCGGCGTCAGGATCAATACTGCGCTCATGGCTGCGCCTCCTAGTAAGACGAAACACCTGAAAAGGCAGCCCGATAATTCACCACCAAGACACCAAGGCACAAAGAGACAACGGCTTCCACCACGGAATACACGGAGCACACCGAATGACTTTCCTAAACAGCTTCAGTGTCTTCCGTGTGTTCCGTGGTTGCAATATCAGTTGGCGTTTTGGGCGCCTTGGTGCCTTGGTGGTCCATGCGGCGTTCACATTTCCAGTTTCCGTTTTCCCTGCGCCGTCTCGATCCCGGCGGCGTCGGTCGTGGCGGGGCGGGCGCGGCCATCGGCCCAGCGGCGCAGCTCGGCGATGTCCTCGCTCATCGTCTTCGAGAGCGGCACGCTGGCGCGCAGGCTCTTCACCAGCGCCTCGGTCGTCAGGTCCTTCTTCTCGTAATAGACGTCGAAGAGCGCGCTGACGATGCTCTCCTCGATCTCCGCGCCGCTGAACCCGAGCGACGCGTCGGCCAGCTCGTCGAGGTCGAACTTCGCCGGGTCGCGTTTCCGTTTCAGGAGATGGATCGAGAAAATCTCCCGCCGCTCGGCCGCCGCGGGCAGGTCAATGAAGAAGATCTCGTCGAACCGGCCCTTGCGCAGCAGCTCCGGCGGCAACTGCGTCACGTCGTTGGCCGTCGCCACCACGAAGACCGGCGCGGTCTTTTCGGAGAGCCAGGTCAGGAACGTGCCGAACACGCGCGCCGAGGTGCCGCCGTCGGTCGAGCCGCCGCTGCCGCGCGACCCGCGGAAGGCCTTGTCAATCTCGTCCACCCACAGGATCGCCGGCGCGACCGACTCGGCGACGCGGATGGCGCGCCGCACGTTCTCCTCCGACGAGCCGACCAGGCTGCCGAAGACGCGGCCCACGTCGAACCGCAGCAGCGGCAGGCGCCAGAACTGGCTGACCGCCTTCGCGAGCAGGCTTTTGCCGCAGCCCTGAACGCCCAGGAGCAGAATGCCCTTCGGCGCGGCCAGCCCGAACGCCCGCGCCTCGTCGCGGAACGCGATCGAGCGTTTCTTCAGCCACTCCTTCAGCGCGTCCACCCCGCCGACCGTCCGCAGGTCCTCCGCCGAATCGTAGTACTCCAGCAGCCCGCTCTTGCGGATGACCTGCTTCTTCTCGCCGAAGATCACCTCCACGCACCGCTCGTCGAGCCCGCCGCGCATCACCAGCGTTTTGGCGAGCACGTTCTCCGCCTCGGCCAGCGTCAGGCCGAGGAGCGAATGGACGACCTTCTCGCGCCCGGCGGGCGTCAGACCCAGCTTGATCTTCGGGTTCCCCTTGACCTCCACGGCGATGCGGTCGAGCAGCTCGTGGAAATCCGGCGCGCGCGGCAGGTCGAAATCCACCACCGTCACGTCCTTCTCCAGCTCGGGCGGGATCTCCAGCATCGGCGAGACGAGCAGGATCGTCTTGTAGCTGTTCTTGAGGAACGCGGCGATCTCGCGCAGGCGGCGGATGACCGCCATGTTCGAGCGCGCCAGGAACGGGTGGAAGTCCTTGAAGATGTAGATCGCCGGGTCAAGCTGCTCGACGACGCGGTCGAGCGCGACGAGCGGGTCCTGCGTCGCGGTGTCGCGATGCTTCTGCGACTGGATCGAAGTGCCGCCCGGCACCAGCCCGGTGGTGATGGACCACTCGAAGATCTTCTTGTCGCGCTGCGCGGAGAGCGCCGTCACCTGCGCGAGCACGCGCCCTTCTTCCCAGGTGAGCACGTAGATCAGCGGATAGCGCGCGCGGATGAGCACGTCGAGTTCCGACAGCCGCGCCCGCACGCCTTCCGGGCGCTTGCCCTGAGCCGCATCGAAGGGCGCGGCCGGTCGGGCCGGCGCGGGCGGCGCGACGGAGGCCGGACGCGCCCTGGGCGCTTCAGCGGGCCTGGGCGCCTCGGGAGTCATTTTTCGATTTCCCCTTTCTTCGCTTGACGAGCACCGGGTTGTTCGGATCGAGCGCCTGGCACACGTCCAGCATCGCCTCGTCCGCCTCGGCGATATACACCCGGCCGTCCGGGCGGATGCGGATTTCCAGGTCGCCGGGCCTGCGTTTGCCGGGTGCGCGGCTCATTGGATCATCCTCAGATCGAGCGCCCGGGCGCGGTCGAACGCGGCCTTGAATTCGAGGTCCCGCAGGAACTCCGCCGGCGCGTTGCGCGCCTCCGGCGGCGGCATGTACTCGCCGCGCAGGCTCAATTTCACCTGCGGGATATTCTCCTTAAGCCACCGCAGCACCGGCTCCCGGCAGCACTCCGCGTGCCCGGGCAGCACCAGGTGCCGCACGATCAGGTCGGCGGAGCCCTTCGCGAACAGCAGGTTGCGCCGGACCGTCTCGAGGTAGTCGTCCACCCCGAGCAGCTCTTTCGCGCACTTCGCGCTGCCGCACTTGAAATCGGCCAGGTAGACGTCCACGACGCCGTCGAGGAGCCGGCCGCATTCTTCGGAGAAATACATGTTCGAGTTCCAGACGACGCGCAGCTTCGAGCGGATCGGGGCGATCAGCTCGAGCAGAGCGCAGAGGCTGACGCTCGGCTCGCCGCCGAGGAAGTTCAACGTGCGCGCGCCCGCGCGGAGGCGTTCGAGGATGCGCGCGCGCGTCTTCGGCAAATCCATCTCGGCGACCTCCAGCGGCGCCTCGTTCCACTCGTTCACCAGGCAGAACTCGCAGCGCAGGTTGCAGCCGGTGAGGAACAGCATGTGCGACGGGATCAGCTCCGACTCCTCGTGGTAGTACAGCGCCTCGCGGAAGCAGTGAGCCGAGTCGCCCAGGCCGCAGAAGCCTTTCTCCCCGCGCGTCCGGTCCACGCGGCAGTCGCGCGGGCACAGGGTGCAGCGCTCCAGCATGCGCCGCGCCTCCTCCGCGTGCTTTTCGACTTCCGCATCCGCGATCCGCTTCACGCCGCCTCTCCGATCAGCCCAGGTCCTTGAAGCGCGCCTGCCGGGCGGGTTTGCCGCCGCTGGTGAACCCCTCGCGCAGTTTCCAGATCACCTTCAAGTAAAGATAGCCCACGCCCGCGCCGGCCACCCAGATCCACGTGATCGGGTGCGCAATCCCCAGGATCAGCCCGATCGCGACCAGAATCAGGACGACGTACTGCGCTTCCATCCCCCAGAAGAAGAAGAGGAACCGCTTCCGCCGAAACGCCAGCCCGAACGCGCCCAGGAATCCGTAGACGGCGCTGTCGGCCGAGCAGCCGATAAATTCCCTGCCCGCCACGAGCGAAACCGCCATCCAGATCAGCGCGCACGAGATGCCCGCCAGGAACCAGAGCGCGACGACCGAGCGCGTCCGCCATTCCCGCTCCAGCGCGCTCCCGATGATCAGCACGCAGGAGCAGTTCCACACCAGCGACCAGCCGCTCGGGTCCACGAACAGATACGTCACCAGTTGCCAGATGCGCCCGTGAAGGACGCCGGTCGGATTCAGCGCGAGCTGCCCCAGCGCAAAATCGCTCCAGTGGACGGATACGGCGTAGCCGGCGATCATCAGCAGAATGAACGTCACGCCCGCGCGGGTGAAATACATGGCCGGCGACTGGATGGTGATCTCGTAATGCTGTTCCTGGCCGTAAGGCATTTCAAGCCCTCCCGCAGAAAGCCTTGGACCACGGCGCCGGCTAATTCTAGGCCCGCTCGCGAGGAGTGTCAAGCCGCCGCATGGAGAGAAGGCGTCCGCGCAGCGACTCCCTGAATCGTCCTCGTCCTCGCTCTCGTCCTCGTCCTCGATTGGCATCTCCGAACGGACGGCCGAGGACGAGGACGAGGACGAGTACGATACTGATCTCGGCGCATGCGACCCGGGACACCCGACGCGCTTTTCAGACGCGAGTGTCCAGCCGTTGCACCGGCGCCGGTTGGGCCGCCTCGCGGATGACGATCGTCCGCGCCGCCATGTCGCCCACGCGCTGCCGGTTCGCCGTGCACGCGATCACCAGCGCACCGAAGCTGAAATTCAGGAAGCCGTCCGCGAACAGGAAACCGTCCACGATCAGCAGCAGGGTCCTGAGCAGCGCCCGCCCGAAGCCGCAGGGCGCCAGTTCCATGCCGATCACGCGGATGCCCATCGCCCACTTGCCCGGCGTCCGGCCCCATCGCCCAAGGGTGTAGCAGAAAATGAGAAACCCCGCGACCGCCCACAGCGCCCCGCCGAAAAGCAGCGGCGTCAGGTAAGTCACCCCGCGCGGGTCCGGCTGGTCCTCGATCCCCGGCAGAATCCAGAACAGGCCGAACATGCCCGCGACCAGCGGGCCGAGGACCAGCGTCGCATCCAGGAACAGCGCCAGTGCCCGGCGCGTGAGCGACGCGCACGGCGCCGACCAGCCCTGCCCTGAGCTTCCGGCCGAAGGGACCTGCCCTGGGTTCCCGGCCGAAGGGGCCGGCCCGGAAAAACTGTCCGTCCGGTAAATCTTCATGAGGCCGGAAAGGACGAACGCCAGCGCCAGCGAGAGCACGCCGGATGCCACCGTCGGAAGTATCCCCAGCAACGCCCGAACGCGGTCGGCCGGATTCATGTCGCCGTACCGCCGCGCCGAAACCACCTTCTCGTCCTCGAGGTGGACGACGTTCACCGTCCATTGAAGCGCCTGGTACACCACGCGGCAGCCGCGGGCGGCGTCCGACGCCGCGCCCAGCGTGCGCAGCGGGAACGGCGAGATGCGCGAAAAGCTCGGCTTCCACGATGCCGCGGGTTTCCCGGCTGAACCGGCCGCCGCGCTCCCGGCCGCCGGTCCTTCAGCCTCGTAGCGCGCCAAGCCGACGATCTCCACGGAAATGCGGTCCTTCTCCGCCTTGAAGGTGAACGCCTCGGGCCGGCCTTCGTTCTCCGCCACCGCCCACAAGTCGCCGACTGGACCGACCGTCTCCCAATCGGCCGGGAAGCGCGCGTCTTTCCCGGGGAATCCCGCATGGCAATACAGCGTGTCGCCCTTCGGGCAGAAGACGTAGGGCTGCGCGCCGATCTCCAGCACCTTCAACCCTCTCGCCGCGGGCGCGTCCTTCGGGTCGCCGAAGAACAACTGCGCCTTCTCGACCCACTGCCCGTTCTCCAGCGCCATCGCGCGGCGCTCGCCGGGCGCCTCCTGCACGGCCGCCGGCAACCCGTCGAGCAGGAACGGCTGCGATGCGGATTCGGTGAGCTGCTTCGCCGGGACCTGCTCAGCCGTTTTTCCGTCGTAGTGCGACACGCCGTCGCTGGCGAAGATCCACAGCGTGTCGCCCTGCGCCAGGAGCCAGGCCGCGCCCGGCGCGAGCATGAGCACCGTCTTCGGCCCTTGCTCGGTCAACTGGACCAGTTGGTTATTCCCGCGGTTCTCGGGACTTTCGAACCCGCTCGTGATTTCGCTGGTCACGTACCAGAGGTCGCCGCGCCAGACGGCTGCGCTCTCGGCGTGGACGTTCTCCAGCCGCACGCCCCATCGCGGTTCGCCGGCGGAGGGAAACTGGCTGGTCAGCCAGAGCCACAGCAGCGCCTGCAGCGCTACGACCGCCGTCGCGGCCAGGGCGGCCAGGAGGAAGAAATTCCTGCGCGCCTTCGGCGATTTGAATCCCGGCGGCGGCGCGACGCCCGGCGGTGGAACCGATCCTTCCAACTTTTTGACCCTTAGACTCTTAGACTTTCGGACTCTTGGAACTTGCAGACCGGCTCAGCGCCTACAGCGGCAGCCCGATGCTCTGCCCTGACTGAGCGCTGCGGAGGACGGCCTCGGTGAACTCCATGTACCGCACGCCGTCCTCGAACGTCGTGCGCGTCACGGGCTGCTCGCCGCGGATCGCGCGGACGAATTCCTCCTCGACGCGCCATCCGTCGCCCTGGACCGCCGGCAGCTCGATCTCCTTCAGCGCCGCATCGCCGCGCCGGCCGCCGCAGAGCTTCCGCGAGGCCGCGTCAAACCGCAGCGTTCCCTCGCTCCCGAACAGCCAGGCCTCGTCCGGCGGCGGCAGCCCGGTCACCGCGCTGATGCGCAGGTGCGCCGCCGCGCCGCAGGCCATCATCGCCAGCGCGTCCACGTGGTCGGGCACCGTCACCGCGCGCATCAGCCCGTCCGCGCCCTTGCGCCGGTGCACGAAGACCTTCGCCATCGCCGTCACGCGCGTCGCCGGGCCCACCCAGCGCATCAGCGCCTCGTACCAGATCCCGAGCGTCAGCGTATTGAACCCGCTCAGCTCCGCGTCCTGCCGCCAGTGCAGCGGGCTCTCGCGGTCCACGAAATTCCGCTGGAGCGCGCGGACCTCCACCGCCAGCACGTCGCCCAGGAACCCCTCCGCGATCAGCTTCTGGATCGTGCCGTCGGCGGTCAGCGTCATCGGCGCGGGCACGAGCTGCGCCACCAGGTGCGGCCGGCGGCGCGCGCCCTCGAGCATGCCGTGCGCCTCGCCCGCGTTCATCGCCATCCGCGCCTCGCAGAGCACGTGCTTGTTGCACTCGAACGCCTCGAGCATCACCTGGCAGTGCATCACCGGCCAGGTGCCGATGATGATGGCGTCCGTGTCGTCGGCGTCCACCAGCTCGGTCCAATGGTCGTAGACCTTCGGGATGCCGAACTCGGCCGCGACGCGCTCGGCCGACTCGCGCGTCCGGTTCGCCACGCTGACGATCTCGACGCCGGGAATCGCCTTCAGCCCCGGCAGGTGCCGCAGCCGCGTATTCGCCCCGGCGCCGACGATCCCGACGCGGATGGTCTCCACCGACGACTTCCCGCTTCTCTTCATGCGCTCGCCTTTCAATGGGACACACCGATTCTATCAAGTCCGAGTCCGCCGCGAAACCGGAATGGCCGACCTCGCTTGACACGCGCCGCGCGAACGTGTTCTGCTATGGAAACCAACGACGTCATTCAAAACCACGGAAGACGCGGAAAACACGGAAATGGCTGCACTAAACTTGACATCTGCTTTTTTCGTGTGCTCCGTGTCTTCCGTGGTTAAAAACTCCGCTGTTTTTGTTGCACGGAAGTCAGTAGTACCATGGTCCGAGTGAAGATCTGCGGCATCACGGACGTCCACGACGCGCGGCTGGCGGCGCGGCTCGGCGCCGACGCGCTCGGGTTCAATTTCTGCCCGCAGAGCCCGCGGTACATCCGCCCCGAACGGGCGAAGGCCATCGTCGCCGTCCTGCCGCCGCTGCTGACGACCGTCGGCGTCTTCGTCAACGAACGGCCGGAGACGGTGATGGAAATTTGCCGCAAGGTCGGACTCGACGCCGCGCAGCTCCACGGCGACGAGCCGCCGCTGGCGGTGGACGCCGTGCAGGGCGTGCGCCGCATCAAGGCCATCCGCGTCGCGTCCGAGGCGGACATCGTCCTCTGCCGACGCTACCGCGTCGAGGCGTTCCTGCTGGATGCCTACGATCCGGGCCGGCGCGGCGGCACGGGCCGGACGTTCGACTGGAAGCTTGCGCGCGCGGCGGCGCAGTTCGGCCCGATCATCCTCGCCGGCGGCCTCACGCCCGAGAACATCGAGGAAGCCATCGCCGCCGCAGCGCCGTACGGAGTGGACGTCGCCTCCGGCATCGAGTCCGAGCCGGGCCGCAAAGACCGGGTCCTCATGGCGAACTTCATCTACCGCGCCAAGACCGCAGGCCTTCGGCTGGCCGAGGGCGGCGAGAGACCCGAGCGCCCGGAATGACGCATCGCGCGATTTCGCGCTGCCGCCCGCCAAAACGCAGCCCCGCCTAACCTGCTGCCGCACAGCGTGTTACGCTCGGACAAAACTCCGCCTGCCGCGGCATATTGTATACTTTCCTTAGAAGATACTTTCGGTGGGCAACAATCAGGAGGGCACAAAAATGATTACCACAATGGTGAACGAGGTGAAGAAGTTTACGGCTCCGGACGAAGTGCGCACGGTCCCGAACGGGCGGGTGGAGTTGCTGCACTTCGGCGATCACGTCATCGCCAAGATCGTCCTTCAGCCGGGATGGCGCTGGTCGAAGGACGTCAAGCCGATCGCCAAGACGGAATGGTGCGAGGCGCCGCACTTCCAGTACGCCATTTCCGGCCGGTTGCATTTCCTCAGCTCCGACAAGCGCTCGTTCGACTTCGCCGCGGGCGATGTCCTCTGCGTGGGCGGCGGCCATGACGCATGGGTGGTCGGCAACGAGCCGTTCGTGGCGGTAGACTGGGCGGGCATGGCGGAGTACGCGAAGGAGTGATCGGTTTCATGAACCGGCCGGCGCCAAAGCTGGAATCAACCAGCTTCGACCGCCGGCCGCGTCATTGAAGGTCGTCTATCGGCACTCGCAGAAGGATCAGTTATGAGCGTCCGGCGCGGGGCTTTGGACTTCGTTGCGGTAATGCTCCAGGTAACTGGCCTGTATCTTGAGCGTTAGCGCCATGCTCATCCGGCAATCCGAGGCACTTAGTTCCTCAAGCAAGGACGCGGTTGGTTGCGCCGTCACGGTCGGAAGCTGCTCTTCCAGGGCGTAGAGGAAGTCCTTCCCGGTGAAAGGATCTTTTGGAAAGCCGGCTGGAAAATACGTGGACAGTGCATTGAGCGAAGCCGGGTATTCGCCTTTCCGTGCCTCGAAGAGCGCGGCGGCGCAGAGAATTCGGGCCATCTCCAAGCGGCCGTTCTCGAACGCGAAAACCGCGTAAGCGTGGATCACAACCTCCGGCCACAACGTAAGGAAAGGATTCCCGGAAAAGTCCTGCGCATCGGCCGGGATACAGAGCCGCCGCATTCGCTCGACCTCGGCGCGGATGAGCGGTTCGGATTGATACGGCGGCCCGTCGCAGGCCCTCGCGACCGCGTTCAGTTCATCTCCGAGCTGCGTCGTCCAACCTTCGAGCAGACCTTGGCGCTCTTCGGGCGTCTTAGATCGCAGCATCAGCCAGACGTTTTCCCACGCCGGGCCGAAGCAATCCTGGAACTGGCCTTCCTCGGTCGCGGCAAGTACTTGGTCGAGGTCCTTGTCGGACAGGAGCAGCACCTTCTTCAGCAGCGCCGGCTCGAACTTTGCCGCATAGCTCATGCAACGGGAGAATGACAGTGGGTTCGGAGGAATTCGATCGAGCCGATCCATAAGCGCGCGGAGCGCTATAGGTCCCGGCTTGCGCGCTAGAAACGCCTCCATTTGCGGCAGGCTAACCGACAACAACCCGTCGCCGTTGAGTGCGTATGCGAAGTAAGGGCACTGGCTGAGGTGCGCGGAGAACTGAAGCACATCCGCGCGAAGCTGCGCTGCGCGGAGCGCGTGACCTTCTCCTTCCAGCACGACCGCCGCGGCGAAACTGCGCCGGGCCAGTTTTCGAAATGAGTCCAAGTTAAGATCGCGGACTTCGCCGGTCAGCCGGTCAGTGTCGAAATCGCATTGCGAGCAGCCCGCGCCGACGTGAAGAAAGTCCATGGCTCCGCCGGCCTTGATGTCTTCCTTGAGAAAACTCACCGCTTCGCCGCGCTCGATGAAGACTTTCGGCGGCAGATGGCACCACTCTTCGATGTAGTCGAGAAGTTTCTGCTCCTGGTCGTTGGCCGGACGCTTCATTGCGGCCGCGGCGCACCAGTAATGAATCGCGGCGTTGCCGGGCTCGGCGGGTTCCTCGGCACGGGCGGGAAGCGCCGCGAGGGCGAGGATCAGCCAGAGAGTTGCGCGCGGAAGACGCATGGGAAATCCTCCGAGCTATTTCAAATTCGGCTTGACGAGCTTGTCGAAGACTTCCTCGACGGCCCGGCGCAAATCTTCGAGTGTGCCGTGGTTCGCGATGCGGACGTCGGCCAGGCGGATGCAGTCGCCGACGTTGGGCGCGTTTTTGCCCGGTGCGCCGGTCAGTTCCTGTTCGAGCAGGCGGACGGCGCCGTCCTCGGAGCGCAACGCGTCGGGCGATTCGTCCGGGCGGCGGCGGGCGATGAGGCGGCGGACGATCTCGCGCGGCTCGGCCTCCACCGCGACGAGGATGAAGCGCTTCCCGAACGCGGCGCGCAACGCTTGCACCTCGCCGGGATGCCGCACGCCGTCGCAGACGAAGACTTCCGGGCGTTTTTCGCCGGGCCAGGCTTCGATCTTCCCTGCGATGCGCGCGGCCAGCACGCCGGGCCCTTCCTTCGCGCGCAACTCCGTCCCGATCCGCGAGAGGATTTCGCGCGTGAACGCCTTCTCCGGAATGCCGCGCGACTGGGCTTCGTCCTTGATCTGGTCGCTGAAGGAGATCGAGGCCAGCCGCCAGCCGCGCTCCGCCGCGAGGCCGGCGAGCGCGCAGGCGACTTCGCCTTTCCCGACCGAGGGAAGGCCGGTCAGGCCGATGATATGACTCGCTTCGCTCGTGATTTCCAAATCCGAATTTCCAATTTCCAATTGTCCGTTCGGCAATCCGTCGGCATTACGCGAGCAGTCCTTCGACGTGAGCGGCGGCGCACCGGGCCAGGCCGACGTGGTGATAGCCGCCTTCCAGGACCGAGACCACCCGCCCGCCGCACAACTGCCCGGCAAGGTCAGTGATCATGTCGGTCAGTGGCCGGAAATGTTGCGGCTCGAGCCCCATCGGCGCGACGGGGTCGTCGCGCACCGCATCGAACCCGGCTGAGATGAGGACGAACTCGGGGCGGAAGTCCCACATCGGCCCGTCGACGACTTTGCGGGCCACGTCGAGGTATTCCTCGGGCGTGGCGCCGTGCGGAATCGGCCGGTTCACGATGCAGCCGAGGCCGGGACCCTCGCCGGTTTCCTCGCGCGCGCCGGTGCCGGGCCAGTGCGGCCAGAGATGGAGCGACGCGTAAAAGACCGAGCCGTCGCGGTAGAAGACCTGCTGCGTGCCGTTGCCGTGATGCGCGTCCCAGTCGAAGATCGCGATGCGGCCGACGCCCAGGCGCTCGCGAAGATATTTCGCGGCGATCGCGACGTTGTTGAAGATGCAGAAGCCCATGCCCGCGTCGGAAATGGCATGGTGGCCGGGCGGCCGGACCGCGCAGAAGGCATTGTTTATTTCGCCGCGGAAGACGGCCTCGACGGCGGCGAGTCCCGCGCCCGCCGCGCGCACGGCGGCGGCGTAGGTCGCCGCGGACACGAGCGTCTCCGGGTCGAGCGTGCCGCCGCCGGACTCGGCCATTTCGCGCACGCGCCACACGTACGCCGGGTCGTGAACGAGGCACAATTCCTCGACCGTAGCGTCGCGGCAGGCCGGATGCAGGCACCGGTCCCAAAGCCCCGTCCGCTGAAGCTCGGCGACGATCCACGCGAGCCGGTCCGGGTTCTCCGGATGCAGCCCCGTCTCATGCTTCAGGAACAGCGGGTCGTAAAAAATGCCGGTGTTCATCGGCCTCTCCATCGCTCGCCACGGATTACCACTACGACAACAACGAAATTCTTGCCACGGATTTCACGGATGGCCACGGATTAACGAGAAACGAAAAATATTCCATTCTTAACTTTGCAGTCGTCGATAATCCGTGTAAATCCGTGAAATCCGTGGCAAAAAATCCGTTCGTCCTCCGAGCTCTTCAGCCGATCCGGTCCTGGCCGCCCATGTACGGGCGGAGCGGCGGCGGGACCTCGATGCTGCCGTCCTCGCGCTGCCAGGTCTCGAGCAGGCAGAGGACGGTGCGCGCGAGGGCGACGCCGGAGCCGTTGAGGGTGTGGACGTACTCGAGCTTGCCGGAGCCGGCGCGGAACCGGATGTTCGCGCGGCGCGCCTGGAACGCCTCGAAGTTGCTGCAGCTCGAGACTTCCATCCAGCGCTCGATGCCCGGCGCCCAGCACTCGATGTCGTAGCATTTCGCCGAGGCGAAGCTCATTTCGCCGCTGCAGAGCAGCGCCACGCGGTACGGCAGGCCGAGCTTCTGGAGTACCTCCTCGGCGTCATGGAGGAGCTTTTCCAGCTCGTCGTACGAGGTCTCCGGCCGCACCAGCTTGACCAGCTCGACCTTGTCGAACTGGTGAACGCGCATGAGCGCGCGGGTGTCGCGGCCGTAGGAGCCGGCCTCGCGCCGGAAGCAGGGCGTGTAGCAGGTGTAGCGGATCGGCAGGCTGTCCGCCTCAAGCGTCTCGTCGCGGTGCAGGTTCGTCACAGGCACCTCGGCGGTCGGGATGAGGAAGAGATCGTCCAGCTCGCAGCGGTACATGTCCTCCTCGAGCTTCGGCAACTGGCCCGTGCCGAACATCGAGGCGCGGTTGACGATGAGCGGCGGGGAGAAGATTTCGCGGTAGCCGTGCTCGCGCGTGTGCAGGTCGAGCATGAAATTGATCAGGGCGCGCTCGAGCTTGGCGCCGTCGCCCTTGAAGAGGGCGAAGTGCGAGCCGGCCAGCTTGGCGGCGCGTTCGAAGTCAATGATGTCGAGCTTCTCCGCGATCTCCCAGTGCGGCCGGACCTTGAAGGGGCGCTTGGCCGGCTCGCCCCAGGTGCGGACGATCGTGTTGTCCGCGGCGGTGCGGCCGGCGGGGACGCCTTCGGCGAGGACGTTCGGGATCAGGGCGAGTTCGCGCTGGAGCTTCTCGCCGGCTTCCTTGGCGGCAGTCTCGAGCGATTTGACCTTCTCGGCCACGGCGCGCATCTGCTCGAGGAGGTCCTCGGCCGGCTCCTTGCGCTTCTTGCGCGCGGCGATCTCCTTCGAGACGCGGTTCTGCTCGCTGCGGAGCGACTCGAACTCGACGAGCGCCTTGCGGCGGTCGGCGTCGAGGGCCAGGACCCGGTCGAGGTCAGCATGGTCGCCCTTCTCGCGGATCGTGCGGCGGACGAGGTCGGCGTGTTCGCGGATGAATGCCAAGTCCAGCATGGCGCTTCGGAACCTCCAGAGAGCAACGCGGAATCGCATCGGCGCGGCGCCCGGATTTTATCCCCAAACCCGGCGCGGCGCAAACGAATCGCCGGCTTTCACCACGACAACGGCGGTTCTCACCACGACGACACGACGAGCACGACGTGCGGCCAAGAGGATAATTCCAATTGAACTCCGTACGTCGTGCTCGTTGTGCCGTCGTGGTGAAGCATGACTTACGCTCAGGTCAAGGGCTCGGCGGCGCGGCTTGCGTTAGGGCCTGGAGGAACTGCGGGGACGGCTCGGCGCCGAGGTACCGCACCGCCTGGATGTCCGCCCAGGCCCGGCGATAGTCCTTCTTGTAAAACCAGGCGACAGCCCGGTTGTAGTAGGCTTCGCGGTAATCAGGTCTCAGCGCGATCGCCCGCGTGTAATCGCTGATGGCGCGGTCGTAATCTTCCCGGTCAGAGTAAGTGTTCCCGCGGTTGAAGTAGGCGCCGGGGTAATCGGGTTTCAACGCGATGGCTTTCGAGTAATCCGCCAGCGCCTCGTCCAGGCGCCCCGTCTTTCCGCAGGCGACGGCGCGGTTCATGTACGAGGGTGCGAACGACGGATTCAAATCGGTGGCCTTGTCGTATTCCCGGATGGCCTGATTGTAGTCGCCGGCGGCCTTGTTGTATTCATGGATGGCCTGCTCGTACTCGCCCCGGTGCGCGAGCACCACGCCGCGCGTGTCGTGGAAGACCCAGTAATTCGGGTCCAGCCGGACCGCCTCGTCACAGTCCCTGAGCGCGTCGTCGAACCGGCCCAGTGCATTGTAGGCGATCGCGCGGCCGTTGTATGCGGGCTCATAGTTCGGATTCAGCCGGATTGCGGCGGTATGGTCCTCGATCGCCCGGGCGTAGTCATGGTTCTCGAAGTACGCCATCCCGCGGCCTTCGAGCGCGCGCGGGTTGTTCGGCGCCTTACGGACCGTATCGTTCCAGATCGAGAACTCCGACCGATAGTCCAGGTTGCGCAGGGCCGTCAGGAACCCCAGCACGACAACGGCGAGGACCACCGCCACCGCCGGACCGCCCGGCGCGCGCCGCCGGCCTCCGCCGAGCCGGCCGAGCAAGAGATAGCCTCCGATCACCACGAAGGCCGCCACCGCCGCCAGCGACAGGTACATCCGGCGCTCGGCCGCCGCGTCGGCGATCGGATAGAAGCTGGAGGACGGCGCCAGAGTCAGGAAGAACCACGCGCCCAGAAACCCCCACGCCGGCCGCAACGCCAGCGCCGCCGCCGTCGCCGCGAAGAGCGCTCCGACGACGACCGCGCCGGGCAAAATCGCCGCCGCGCTCTTCGCCACCGGCCAGTTGTAGTCCAGGCACAACCCGGCCGGCCAGAACGAGAGCCTCAGATAGTGCAGAATCACGCCCAGTTGCGTCACGGCATAACTCATCCAGGTGACGCCGCCCACCTGGAAACCCGCCGACGCGTGCTGCGCGTTGGCCTGCGGCGCAAACGACGGGATCAGCAGCAGCCACGTCGCGGCCAGCGCAACGTACACCGGCCACCGGCGGCGCAACGTATCGAGGAGAGATCCGGAGAGGAAAATCCAATCGTAGAGAAAGACCACCAGCGGCGCGGTGGCGGCCGTCTGCTTGCTCAGCATTCCCAGGACGCAGGCGGCGAACGCGGCGATATGCCAGCGCGGCGGCCGCTCCGAGAGCGCGCCGCGCGCGACGCAGTAGACGGTGAGCAGGCAGAAGAGCCCCGCGAGCGACTCCTGGCGCTGGATGATGTAGGTCACCGCCTCAGTCTGGAGCGGGTGGACCTCCCAGATCAACGCCGTCGCGAGCGCCAGCGCCGTCGCCGCGCCCTCGAAGCGCTCGCGCAGGGCAGGCAGATTCAGCGTCAGGCGGACCAACCCGAACAGCGTCAGCGCCGCCAGAATGTGCACGACGATGTTGAAGGCGTGAAACGATGCCACGTCCGGCGCACCGCCCGAGAGGGCGCAATTGATCGCCAGGGTCAGGTTCGGGATCGGCCGGTTCAGCGACACGAAGAACTTCCACGGCGGCCAGAGCTGCCGGATCGCGGGGTTCGAGACGATCTGGTCAATATCGTCGAAGACGAACGCGTCCGACAGGCTGTTGGCGTACGCCGCCAGACCGGCGAGGATGATGACCAGCACGGCGAGCCGGTGGAACCTCTCGCGGGCGAACCGCTGGGCGTTCGGGAGTGCGGAAGGCGGCGGCGCATTCATGCGGACATTCTACGTTCCGCCGCGCCGCGGGGCAAGTTTTCCGGCGCGGGGCCGGCCGCGGGACGAAAAAAAAGAAGCGCTCCCCGAAAGGAGCGCTTCTTCGAATGCAGGGAAGACGGAGGCTGACGGATTACCGGCTCTTCCGCCTTGAGAGCTTCGCGACCAGGCCGGCCAGCCCGAGGCCCAGCAGCGTCATCGTCGCCGGCTCAGGCACGAAACCCGTAACGGGACCGCCGCTGGTCAAGTTGAACGCCAGTCCGTTAGCCTCAGGACCAGCCCAGGATGCGTCAGGGGTGTAGTAAGACCACGCATCGGTTTCCGTTTCATCGCTCGTGACCCAGCCATACGTATTATTGGGGTTGGCGATCGTGCCGTAAATGGTGAGGAAGTACGATCCGGCCGGGAGCGAGATGCTCGTCGAGGCATTGAATTCGTAGAGGTCATAAGAACCAAAAGGGAAAACCTGAGTGCCCGTGTCTACGGGGCTGCCGCTGCCCAGCGAACCGGCGTCGGAGTCAACCTCGCCGCTGGGCTGTGCGTTGCCGCCGGGATTCGACTGGATCTCGTAGTCGAAGACGTTCCCGCCGGCCGGCGGCGTATTATCGCCGTAGTAAGCGCCCCACCATTCGATTCCAGTGATCGTGCTGGCGGATCCCAGCGTGAAATAGTCATACGCCTCGTAACCGTTGTCTGGGATGTCGCTGAAATAAATGTTGTTGTAATCCGGCGTTCCATTGTTGTAGAGGACCACGGCCGACGCCGGCGCGGACCAGACAGCCAGAACTCCCCCGATGACCAAAGCAAGCCATGCCTTGCGCATCGCTTTGACCCCCTTCTTTTCCGATAAAAAACCCATGTTGACCCGCCGAGTCCGCCGCAATTCGCGTGCCGAGGTGCCGACTTCGCGCCTCCTGGCCGCTGGATTGCCCAATGAATACGCGGAGTTTAACGCTGCGGGAGAAGTTTTCGCGCCGATTCGGAGATCGGGTCTGCTGTTGTCATATCTCGACACGCCGAGACCGCTGCGCATGCGATGTAGGAGGAAAATCCTTGCCGCCATAGGAGAATCTCGCATGTTGCGCCGGCGCTACACGACTCGTCGAAAATTAACTTCGGAACGGCGCTTTATGCTATCATTGCGCGCCGCCTCTTCGGCCGCGGGCAAGCTGGTGCTCTGTGACAGGTGATTCGATATTCTGGTCATCGTCATTCCCGCGAAAGCGGGAATCCAGCGATGCGCGCTGAACGTGGAATCCCGCTTTCGCGGGAATGACAAATGGACGCTGATGGCAATGCCGTAGCCTATGCGTATCATTTCTAAGGAAGCACTAAAGGTCCACGGAATGCCGCAGGAATTTCGCATGGTCGCCAAGACGCTCTTCGGGCTGGAGGGCGTCCTCGCCGAGGAGCTGCGCGGCCTCGGCGCGCGGGAAATCCAGCCGTTCAACCGGCTCGTCACGTTCAAAGGCGACCACCGTCTCCTCTATCGCGCGAACCTCTGCTGCCGCACCGCGATCCGCGTCCTCAAGCGCATCCGGAAATTCAACGCCGCCGACGAGAAGGAACTCTACGCCGAGGTCCGCAAGACAGACTGGTCGCGCTACCTCGACGAGACCGGCTCCCTGGCGATTGACCCGGTGGTCACGCGCTCGACCTTCACCAATTCCCTCTACGTGGCGCAGCGGGCGAAGGACGCCATCGTGGACCAGTTCCGCGAGCGCACCGGCGCGCGGCCCTCGGTGCGCCTGGAGAACCCCGACCTGCGGCTGAACCTGCACATGAACGAGAACATCGTTACGCTGTACCTGGACTCGTCCGGCGACTCGCTCCACCGGCGCGGGTACCGCACGGAGGCCAACATCGCGCCGATGAACGAGGTGCTCGCGGCGGGGATCATTCAACTGAGCGGATGGGACTGCGCCTCGCCGTTCGCCGACGGCATGTGCGGCTCGGGCACGTTCGTCATCGAGGCGGCGCTGATGGCGCGGAAAATTCCGCCCGGCGCGTTCCGGAAGCAGTTCGGGTTCGAGCGCTGGAAGGATTACGACCCGGCGCTCTATCGCGAGGTGTTCCAGGAGGCGACCGCCGAGGAGACGGAGAAGCTGCCGTTCGAGATCCTCGGCTCGGACCTGGACGCCCAGAGCGTCCGCATCGCAGAGCGGAACGTCCGCAACGCCGGACTGGAGAACGACGTGCGGATCGAGCGCCGCTCGTTCGAGGAGCAGACGCCGCAGCGCGGCCGCGGCACGCTGATCCTCAACCCGCCCTACGGCGCGCGGATCGCCGTGCAGCAGATCAACACGCTCTACCGGATGATCGGCGATACGCTCAAGAAAAAATACGCCGGCTGGACCGCGTGCGTCGTCTCGGGCAACCCCGAGGCGCTCGACAGCCTGGGTCTGCGCCCGTCCAAAGTCACCCCGCTCTTCAACGGCCCCATCGAGTGCCGGCTGCTCGAGTTCCAGGTGCAGCGGCCGAAACAATACCGCAGCCGCAAGAGTGGCTGACGGCCGCGTCATCGCTTGCATTCCGAGCGCTCTTGTCCCATAATAGCCGCCTTGGAATCCCGAAAGAGATTCCACCACGAAGTTCACGAAGGGCACGAAGAACAGCCGGGATTGTCAACGCTTTTAAACGATTGGAAAGGGCGGACGATGGCGGATGGAAAAATCAAAATCGGGATCATCGGCACCGGCGCGATCAGCGGGGCATACCTGAAGCGGCTGCCGATGTTCGAGAACCTGGAAGTCGCGGCGTGCGCGGACCTCGACGCCGCGCGCGCGAAGGCCAAGGCGGCGGAGTTCAAAATTCCCAAGGCGTGCTCCGTGCGCAAGCTGCTCGCCGACCCGGAGATCAGCATCGTCCTGAACCTGACCGTGCCGAAGGCGCACGCGAAGGTGGCCCTGGCCGTGTTGAAGGCGGGCAAGTCGGTGTACTCCGAGAAGCCGCTGGCGGTCACGCGCAATCACGGCAAGCGCATCCTGGCCCTGGCCGCGGAAAAAGGGCTGCGCGTGGGCAACGCGCCGGACACCTTCCTCGGCGCGGGCTTTCAGACCTGCCGGAAGGTCATTGACGACGGGCTCATCGGCGAGCCGGTCGCGGCCACGGCGTTCATGCTCAGCCACGGCGTGGAGACCTGGCACCCGAACCCGCCGTTCTATTATGAAGTCGGCGGCGGCCCGATGTTCGACATGGGACCGTACTACCTGACCGCGCTGATCAGCCTCATCGGCCCGATCAAACGCGTCACCGCCTGCACGCGCATCACGTTCCCCGAGCGCACCGTCACCAGCGAGCCGCTGAAGGGCACGGTCATCAAGGTCGAGACGCCCACGCACGTCGCCGGCGTGATGGAGTTCGCCAACGGCGCCATCGGCACGCTCGTCACCAGCTTCGACGTCTGGGGCGGAAAGACCATCCCGCGGATCGAGATCTACGGCACGAAGGGCAGCCTCTCCTGCCCCGACCCGAACACCTTCGGCGGCGACGTCTTCATCCGCCTCTCAGGCGACAAGGAATGGTCGCCCGTGCCGCTCTCGCACGTCTATTCCGAGAACTGGCGCGGCATCGGCGTCGCGGACATGGCCTGCGGCCTGCAGAGCGGCCGCAAGCACCGCGCGAACGGCCAGATGGCCTACCACGTCGTGGACGTCATGCAGTCGTTCCTGGATTCCGGCGCGAAGGGCCGGCACATGACGCCGGCCAGCACGTGCGAGCGCCCCGCCGCGTTGCCGACGGGCCTGGTCGAAGGAAAGCTGGACCGGTAAATCTCATCGCCCTGCACGGGCTTTAAAGGAGTTTTCGATGAAACAAGCCTTGGTCGTCTGGGGCGGCTGGCTGGGCCATACGCCGAAGGAAGGCGCGGAGCTTTTCGCGCCCTGGCTGCAGAAGCAGGGCTACGAAGTCACCGTCTCGACCACGCTCGACTCGTACCTGGACAAGGACAAAATGCTGGCGCTCAGCCTGATCGTGCCGATCTGGACGATGGGCAAGATCACGCGGGAGCAATCGGAGGGGCTGCGCAACGCGGTCGCCTCCGGAGTGGGCATCGCCGGGTGGCACGGCGGCATGGGCGATTCGTTCCGCGAGGACACCGATTACCAGTGGATGGTCGGCGGGCAATGGGTCGCCCATCCGGGCGGCTGCATCCCGTCGTATCGCGTGAACGTCACCCGGCCCGACCACACTATCATGCGCGGGATCAAGGATTTCACGATGCTGAACACCGAGCAGTACTACCTGCACGTGGATCCTTCCAACGAGGTGCTGGCGACGACGACTTTCGCCAGCGGCTGCGTGATGCCGCAGGTCTGGACGCGGATGTGGAGCAAGGGGAAGGTGTTCTATAGCGCGCTGGGGCACACGTTCAAGGACTTCGAGATCCCGCAGGCGCTGGAGATCATGCAGCGGGGAATGCTCTGGGCGAGCCGGTGAGGCTGCTCGTAGTGTGCCCGTCAGGGCATACGGAGTAGCGCCTTACGGCGCCACTACAAACTATTTCTGCGCGGCCGCCTCCGAATCCGTCTGGCCCGGCGAAAGCGCCTGCTGAATCGCCTTATTGACCCGGTTCATCAGCTCCATATAGTCCGCCTGGGCGCGGACGAGTTCCTGGAGTTTCGGGGCGCTGTGGACCGCGTCGCTCAGCCGGATCATCTCGTGTTTGTCTTCCGGCTCGACGGGCTTGCGGTCGCCTTCGAGGGCTTCGATCTTCCGGCGCTGGCGCTCGAACTCTTCCAGGATTTTCTGCGAGGCTGCGTCGCTCTGGACGGCGCCCTCCGCGGCGCGCAGGCGCTGAAACGCCTCGTCCTGCGCTATCTGTCTTCCAAGCTCCGCAGCGGCGGCAAGGGCTTTTTCCATGACCCCTCTTCTACCGGCGGGCGCGATTTAGCGTTGGGCGACAAGGCCGGGATCACGAGGATCGGCCTGGCGCCGGCGGCGTCCGGCGCGGCCGGGTCGGGAATGTGGATGATCACCTGGTCTTTGGGGCCGCCGGCGACCGCGCCAGGAGCCATGCCTTCGGTCTGCTTCCGCATCGCGGCGCTCGCGCGGTCTTCCGCGCTCGGGGCCGGCTCCATCGGGCGCGTGACCGAGGCGGACTCGGAAACGTACAGCGTGCTCTCGAGGCCGGTCACCTGGGAGATGTCCATCAGGGTCGGAGCGGGCGCGCTGGCCTGCGCCTGCGCCGGCGCCGGGGCGCTTGAGCACCCGGACAACATCATCCATCCTGCGACGGCCGCGCACGCGGCGTAACCGGCTGTGTTCCTGTTCATTATTCAGCCTCATCCGCTTCAAGACGGTACGGGGGTTTCTCCGCCTGCTCGGCGTTCTTTTCCTCGTCTTCGGCGTACCGGACCAGCGGCGCGGCCGCCTCGGGCGCTGAGCCGGCGGGATCGGGCTGTTTCGTCGCCGTATCGTTGAGCATCCGGTACACGCTGCCCTCGCCATCCAGGATCCGGTCCTGCGCCATGCTCTTGCTGTCCACGAACGCCTGGATATCCTCGATCCGCTCGATGCCGCGCAGCAACTCGGACTTCATCTCTTCGAGGATCGAGGAGACGGTCTTGTCGAACGAGTCGAAGACCGACTTGAGCTCGACCTCGAAGAACTCCTTGAGGTACTCTTCGAGCTTGATCAGCCGCTCGCGCGTGCCGGTGGCGACCTTTTCGAACTGCTCGACGCGGTCGCTGGTGGCGCTCTCGAACCGCGCGAAGCGCTCGGCAAGCCGCTGGCGCTCGTCGGCCTCGCGGGTCGAGAACTTTTCCCAGTCCTCCATCACGCGCGAGGCCACCTCGTAGCTTTTCTTGCTCTGGCGGCGGATGCTGCTGAGGATCGCGAAGACGGCGATGGCGGTGGCGATGGATATGACGAGAGCCGCGATGGCCAGGATCAGGACAAGCAACGGCATTGCTCGCATTCCTCCTTCGGCGCACGAGCCCGCGCGGCCCCGGCGCAGCCTCGAAGTATAGTCGCTGGCCGAAGCGGAAGTCAAATTGTTTTCGCCGCCGCCGCGCGCTATCATGGAGGGGAAAAGGCCCATGGAGCTGCGAGATGCCGACCTATGTCTACGAGGCCGCACCCGGCGAGAAAGGCTGCCCGGCGTGCCGGGCGGGGTTCGAGGTCTTCCACGGCATGAATGAGCCGCCGCCGCCGGGATGCCCGCGCTGCGGCGGACCCATCCACCGCCGCTTCACCGCGCCGGGCATTATCGGCCGCTTCAGCGAGAAGAGCACGCTGAGCGACTCGAACCTCAAGCGCCACGGTTTCAAGAAACTCGTCAACGAGGGAGACGGGAAGTTCAAGGTCACGCTTTAAATATTGACGATTGACGAGCGACGATGGACGATCGCTGATGGGTGAGCGCATTTTTTCAGTTAATTAAATGGATTTTCGGCCGATATGCTTGACAGATGAAATTACAGGTGGTAAATTCTACGGAGATGGCGGAGGCGTCACGATTTTGACTGCGCTGTCCGCGGCCCGAGCCGCGCACCTTGACGCCGACGGCCGGTTATTTCGGGTCTCATATAGATAAGTGGAAATCGAAGAGCCTCCGTCCTGTCGCGCGAGGCAAAGCGCGGCTGGAACGCTGGTGCAAGTTCAACGGGGCGCGCCGGTCAGTCTGACAGGGGCCGTTTCCCGCAGCAGACTATCCCTTCGTCATCCGAATCCACATCTCATCGGTTTTTCCTTTCGCAGTGCCCACACGGTCGCGGGCGGAGCCTGTCAACTCTGCGGCGGTCTGCGGTGTGATCAGCGTAGGGCCGGGCGCGTGAAAGATGCTTTCGCGCGCCGCGTGCCCGCGGGTTTTTGAGGAGACGCATGATGGACACCTCTTCACAGAGGTTGAGCAGTGAGCAGTCGGGCAAGGAACTCGAGAGCGCGGAAGGGACGTCCGCGCCCGAGGAAGTTCCGGAACCTCCGGGCGCGGCAGCGCGCCCTAAAGTTTTAGCGGTCATGGAAGCACCGTCTCCCGCGCGTGCCGTCGAAGCCGCGCCCTCTCTCCGTCTCGTCGGACGGCAGGCCTTCAACGCAACCCCCGAACAATGGGACGATTGGCGCTGGCAGTTGGCGCATCGCCTCCGGACGCTGGAGGATTTCCAGTCCGTCCTGACCCTCAGCGGCGAAGAAGCGGACGGCCTCACCATCGCGTGCAAAAAATTCGCCGTCGCCGCGACGCCTCATTTCGTCTCGCTCATGGAGCGC